>Ga0075937_103_pt1 | contig 118394 bp, 122 predicted proteins | sample RifGroA2_FD_67946 | JGI IMG/M metagenome (GOLD analysis project Ga0075937, IMG submission 67946) | Parcubacteria bacterium GW2011_GWA2_42_14
TCAGCAATATCTGGAGATAAATAAAAAAGCTACCATGAAAACAATCAAAAGTTTAGGCAACATCGCAAATCTCCACGATCTTCGCACAATTCCTCGGACGAGAAGGAGCGCGAAACCGCAACTTCCCACGACGGCCATTCTTTCGTTAAATATGGCTCGCAATGAACGAGACCATTTAGTGAAAGAAAGAATGCGTCTTGCTAAAAGAAAGATGCAAATTGACCGAAGATTAGTGGAAATTGACGCGGAGATGGACGATCTTTTGAAGCAGGCAAAAAAGAAAGCAACTGAAATTCGCGGCGAGTCAGGAGTGCCAGTGGAGATTAATGTAAAAAGAGAAGGTCGCGGGCGGCCCCGCATGACGGTGGAATACTAACATGGCAGAAATCTTATCAGATAGAAAATTTAAATGCGTTTTCTGCGGCGGGTCAGGTATCCAGCCCCGTTCTTTGCATAGCCGTTGTATTGCTTGCCGCGGCAAGGGAGAAGTGGAATTTGAGAACCCGATTAAATGCCCTTCCTGTCAGGGGAGAGGCAGAACTTCGCCATCCTCATTGTTCTCTTGCATTCATTGTCGAGGCGTGGGTGTCATTGAAAAGTCCGAAAAAGCCGGCGAGGTTGCGGATATTATAGGAGAGCGTTTGGGAGAAATCACAAAAAGGTTGGGATGGACAAGAAAAGAGGCGGAGAAAAAAACAAAAGAGATTGAAAAAAGGATGAAGCCAATTAAACCTTTTGTCAAAGAAATTAAAAAAGAAACACAATGGATCGAAACATTAGGAAACAAAATAAAGAAGGGCTGGCAGTCCCTTTGGGAAGATTAGCCGAAAGTTTTGTCAAAGGACTCGGCGGTCTTTTGGGATTTGCGGCGGAAATGGAACGGCAGGAAAAGTCGGAGCATATAGAGCAAGGCGAAATTAAAGGCAAGACCAAAAGCGGGAAAGAATACCGAGGAGCCTATGGACTTAGAGTAAAGGTCGGCCTTAACCCCGAGGATTTTAAGGGGCAAAACAAATTATCCAGCGGCAAAAATAAACCATGACATCAAGCGAACGAAAAATTATAAATTTTTTGGGGGAAACAAAGGAAAAGACAAATGTCCGGCTGATTGCTCAAAAAACGAATCTTTCGAGCGACTACGCGCGGCTTTTGTGCCGTGCATTGGCGCGATCTGGCCACATTAAATTTGAGAATGACCTATGCCATTTGCTGAAACGAGGGCGCAGTCGGTTTGAAAATAATGACCCCGCGATTGAAGAGCCAACGGCAGTTGTCGCTAATGTGACTTTGCTTACAGATAAACCTATTGTCGCGTCGCCGGCAAGCGATAGAAACGATGAAGAAGAAAATCAAGAGGAAGATGCCAGCGAGGATAAAGACGAGGGTAAATCTGCAAGCAGTGACGAGGAACTCGACAAGGCCTTGGCCGATTTGGAGCCTTCGTCTAATCGGTCAGAAGATGATTCGCCTTTGGCGGAGAAGGATGAAGAAGAGGAGCAAGACAAACCAGGAGAGCAGGATGAAAAGACAGAAGAACTTGCGGATGAGTCAAAAGAGGAAATGAAGACGGAGCCAGTGGAAGAAGTTCGTGCGGAAACTGATGCGGAAGAAAAAGAAAAAATGGGAAACCCCGGCGAAATAGAATCAGAACCAGAGCCGAAAGAGCCAGAAAAAACCACTCCTGAAGCAGAGGCAAAACCAGCGGACGACCCTGCTCCGACCACGCCTTCAGAAAATCCATCTGTGGTGAGCATAGTCGAACCAGAAAAAGCCGTGCCGAAAGAAGAACCTGCAAAACCTGCCAGCAGTTTTGGTCTGAGCTTTAAAAAGGTCGTAAACTGGTTTACCGAGAAAAAGTAACCCATATTTTAATATGCCGATTTTTGTTTTTGGGGAACCGAACGCAAAAATCGGTATGGCAGTAATGGGTTGATTTAGCAAAAAGATTTTATGCCATTAACCGAATTATTAGAAAAACCTTTACAATTCATCATGTTCGGCGGCAAGGGCGGAGTGGGCAAAACGAGCATGTCCGCGGCGACGGCTTTGGGCTTTGCAAAAGAATACGCCAAGAGAAGGAAAAATGACAAAGTTTTGATTTTCACCACTGACCCCGCTCCCTCGCTTGCCGACAGTTTTGGCCAGAAAATCGGCAATGAACCAACTCAGATTGAGGGCGCAAAAAATCTCTTTGCAATGGAGATAGACGCAAAGAAAGTTCTTGAAGAATTCAAGAAAGAGTATGGCGAGGACATTTTGGACATTTTACAGGAAGGCACTTATTTGGCCAATGAAGAAGCAGAGGAGCTATTCAGCCTTGATATTCCGGGATTAGACGAAGTGATGGGATTGAAAAAGATTACCGATTTCATGGATAGTCAAGAATTCGGACTTTACATCGTAGACACCGCGCCAACCGGCCATACACTGCGGCTCCTCACCCTCCCAGAACTCTTGGACGATTGGATAAAGTTTTTGGCAAGCCTTCGCTGGAAGTATCACGCCATGGTGCGGCAGTTTGCGAGAGAGGAAAGAGTTACCAAGGCCGATCAGTTTCTTCTGGAGATGAAAAAAACGGTAAAGAAAGTGCGGGAGCTTCTGCAGGACGAGAAAAGGACAGAGTTTATTGTAGTCACCATTGCCGAGAGCATGGGGGTTCGAGAGACGGAAGATTTGATAAGCACGCTTGAGAAATTTCATATCCCATCCAGGCATATCATTATCAACAATATATTTCCCAAAGAAGATTCTGACTTTGCTAAATTTAAACGGAAAAATCAAGAGAAATATATAAATGAAATCAAAAAGAAATTCAGTAATCACGCTATCACAGAAGTTTTACTGCAGGCAGATGAAATTCAGGGCATAAAAAGTTTGGAGAGTTTAGGGAAACAATTATTCGTTTAAAAGGTCGTATCATTATAAGCAAGTAAAATATCGAGAGTGGAAGAAAAATGAACTGCTTCATTTTTCTTCCAGTTCTGCCGAAAGCAGAAATCGCTGATGTGCCGAAGGCACAAGGCGATAGGTGGAACATAGATATTTTATGAAGATAAACTTAACAAAATGATTGCAACATATCTTACAAATTGGTGGGAGACATTTCTTGTGACGGCGACTCAGCTATGGAACGGCATTGCGGGCACATTCGCACCTCTTTTGGGTGCGGCCCTCGTTCTTCTTATCGGCTGGTTTTTAGCCGTCTTTTTAGGACAGTTGATCAAGAAAATACTGGGAGAAAAGAATATCGCATGGTCGAGAGCATTTTCGGGACTAGGCCTTACGGATATCTTGGAAGACCGTTTGGGGCTTTCCACTGATGTCGGAGCATTCCTTGGTTGGTTCGTGAAGTGGTTCTTGATTATCGCAAGCTTCATGGCCGCAATAAGCATCTTTCAATTGCATGCTGTCAACTCCTTTCTCGGCGAGATGATCGGCTTTTTGCCGTTTGCGGTTAGCGCGGCAATGATCGTTTTTCTCGGATTTTTCTTCGGCAAATTCATTGACCGGGTGATTGTCCGCCTGATCGGAGTAATAGGCGTAAAGGCGGATGTTGCCGGCGCGACCAGCCGTTGGATCATTATCGCGTTCAGCATTCTTGCCGCCGCTCGATATTTGAACTTACAGCTTGACCTCTTGTGGCCGAGATTCGTTGACTTCTTGGTATTTGCAGGCGCCATAGCTGTCGGTTTCGGATTTTCTTCCCGCGCCGGCGAGTGGCTTGAAAACATTAAAAGCAGATTCCAGTAGAACACACGGGGAAACCAGCAATGGTTGATCCCCAGCGGGATACTATTTCAGCATCTCGCTGGAGGCCCGCCAGCTCCAAAATAATTATGAGTAATACCATGGGAAAATATATTTACTGCGTGATACGAAAACCGGATTCTTTTGATCTGGATTTTTGCGGCGTTGGTGGCGGAAAAATGCATCTTGTAACTTCTGGAAAACTCGCCGTCGTGGTAAGCGATTCGCCAGTTATGGATTATCCCATTACACGAGAGAACACCATGACTCATCAGCGAGCCATTGAAGAAGTGATGCGGGCGCACTCATCGGTTCTCCCCGTGAGTTTTGGAACGGTTGCCGAAAGTAGAGCCGTCGTTGAAAAAAAATTACTCGAGTCGAAGGAAGGCGAATTACTGGAGGCACTTCAAAGCGTGGAAGGAAAGGTTGAATTGAATTTGAAGGCCCTTTGGCTTGATCTGCCCGCTATTTTTCAAAAGATCGTCGCCGAAAATCCAGAGCTCGCGCATCTCAAAAAAGAATGCACGGGAAGGACGCTCTCGATGGACGAGACGATTGAAATAGGAAAATTGGTCGAAAATGGACTTGAGGCAAGACGGGAGAAAATGAAGAGAGAGATCTTCTCGCTTCTTGAAGGCATTGTGGTCGATCGTAAGGATACGCCGCTTTTTGGAGGTTTTGGAGGGCAGATGATTTTTAATGTCGCCCTGTTTGTACCTGAAAATAAGCAGGGGATATTTGATAAAATAGTTCGGAACCTTGATGAGAAATATAAAGATGAGAATGTGTATTTCAAATATATAGGGCCTACGCCCCCCTTTAACTTCGTAAACGTCCCCATTACCCTTACCTAATATTTTGAAACCATGCTTATTATTGACGATTTATTATTATGGCTCCCGGCAAAAGGCATGATGGCCATTTTCAAAAAGATTCACGAGCTTGCCGAAGCCGAATTAAACGATGAGTCGAAATTAAAAGAACAATTATTGCGGTTTCAAACCATGTTTGAACTTGATCAAATAAACGAGGCGGAATATCAAAAACGAGAGGATGAAATTATGGCGCAGCTCGCCGAGATTCGAGAGCGGAAAAAGCTCGCGTCCTCGTCTCAATAAACACAACATATGCCAGAAGAAAAAACACAATTAAAAACAAGTTCCAAGAGTATCGCCAAGGCGGTTGAATTTATAAAAGAAATGCTCGGCAAAGAGGGCCATGTTATTAAAGCTAACAAAACAAATGAGGGATGGGAGGTGGAAGTTGAGGTTATAGAGCAGAGCGAATATATGAAAAAAATCGGTATTTCTAAGCCGGTGTATGACAAAAACATTTATCGGGTGATATTGGATCAAAATTTTGACCTCGTGTCTTATGAGAGAAAAGGTCAAAAGCCGTTCGGCGGGTCGGCCGAATAAAATTTATGAAAGGGTTTTATATTTATTGCGTCCGCGGCGGCGCAGGCCCCGAAGGAGTCGCCTCGCGGCGACCCTACGGGGTAAAAAAAATTAAAAGCAAGGGGGTTGATTTCGGAAGCAGAGCGGAGGCCTTCTCTTTTCAAGATATTGAAGCGATTGCGAGCGAAATTGATCTTTCCAAATTCAATGCTAAAACCATAAAGGAAAAACTTCAGGAAGACGCGAAGTGGACGGAAAAAAATGTGAAGCGGCACCATGAGGTTATAGCTGAAGCCGAGATATCCGGCGCAGTTATTCCGATGAAGTTCGGGACGCTCTATAAAACCAGAAAAAACCTTGAGGCGATGTTGAAGAAGCATTATACGAAATTTAAGGCTTTGCTCCTGCGTCTTAAAGATAAACAAGAATGGGGAGTGAAAGGATACCTTGAATACAAAAAGTTCAGCGAGATTCTTAAAAACAAAAATAAAGAACTTAAAACATTGGAAAAAAAGCGTTCATCGGTTCCCGAAGGAATGAAATGGTATGTGGACAGAAAAAGCGACGAATTGGTTGCAGGCCAAATAGAACGGGAAGCCGAAGATAGATTGAGCAGAATTATCGACCAATTAGAAAAACAGGCGGCAGGAATCCGACTTAACGACTTTTTGCCCAAAGAAGTCAGCGAACCGGGCAAGGATATGATTTTGAACGCCGCCTGTCTAGTATCAAATGATCGCCTTGAAGCCTTTCAATCCTTACTTAGGAGTCTTATCAGAGAATGTGATGCCGAAGGAATTACCCTGATTCTTACGGGTCCATGGCCGCCTTATAACTTCGTCGACATTAAAGATGAAAAAGCATAAAACATATCAAAATAAAAGTCTCGCTAATGCCCTTCCTTCTTTCCGGCCAGATTTGCGCCAGCCGAGTTTGAATCGGCGTCAGCACCCAACGAGCGCATTTACTCATGGACGGCTCTTCAAATCAAGAAAAGTAACGCTTATTGACGCGCTGGATCGAGTAATTGACAAAGGCGCGTATGTTGACGGAGAAATAGTATTGCGGGTAGCGGATGTTGATTTAGTGTTTATCGGCCTGCGACTGATTATCACATCCATCTCCAACGCCGAGAGATTAAGAGCCGAGGGTAGGATGGGAGCGCAAGCGAAACCAACCGCCGAAGATTTAGCCCGCATTCAAAAACTTGAGCGGCAGTTAAAGGACATTGAAGCGAATATCCCCAAGATCATTGAAGCAAGCGACCCAGAAAAAGCCGAGCAAGGAATCGCCAAGTTGGTTCTCACCTTGATAGAGTTGATCCGGCAACTTTTGGAAAGAGAGGCGGTGAGAAGGGTCGATACCGGTACGCTTTCCGAGACGGAAATTCAGAAATTGGGACTAACCTTCAAGGCGTTGGAGAAAAAGATTCAAGAAATGAAAGCGGTTTTCGGCATTAAAGAGGAACTGAATTTGGAGTTGGGGCCGCTGGGCAATCTCCTCTGAATATTTGGGCGTTTATTAAAAATTTATTTTATCTATGACAAACGAACAAAAGAAAAAATTATCAGACCAAGAGATGACGAAGAAATCTCAGCAAGCGACCTTGCGTATGGCACAGGAATGGCAAAAGTCGGAAGACACAATCCACCACGCGCTCAAGTCGTATGAGGATGTGATTCAGGTTGACCCTGAAAGCGATGAGGCTGGTGAGGCGCGTGAGGCGCTCGTGAAAATTGCCGAGGATTGGGATAAAAAAGGTCGAAAATATGCCGCCGCGAAACTGTATAAGAAATTAATGGTCGGCAGATAAGCACTTGATAAAAATTTATGGATAGACAAAAAGTAGGAACAATGTCTCAGACAACCAACCTCGCCGACATTTTAGAGCGGGTTTTGGATAAGGGCATTGTCATTGCCGGCGACATCCGGGTGCAATTGGCGGACGTCGAGCTTTTGAATATCAAGATTCGACTTCTCATTGCCTCGGTAGAGAAAGCCAAAGAAATCGGAATCAGTTGGTGGGAGCATGACTCATATCTTTCGCCAAAAGCAAAAGAGTTTGAATTGTCCAAAGAAAATACCAAACTGGTTAAGCGTATAGAATCTTTAGAGGACAAACTGAAGGTCAAGCGCGGGAAGTAAACTTATTTATGCCAAGCACGATTGAACAAGTCAAAGAGGTAATTTTGAAGCGCGGAGGCAGGGCGTCTAAACATCAGATCGCGCGAGAGCTCAAAATAAGTTCGGATTACGCGGGCCTTGTTTTAGGCGAGTTGAAAAGAAAAGAAGAAGTTGCTTTTTCCGGCGGATTATATGTCTTGACTCCCGGCAAAAGGGGTGTTAATCCAGAGAAAACAGAGGAAATCGTTACTGCGCCAGCCGAAAAACGACCTGCCCGTCGATCAAGGAGACCCAAGCGAACAAAGAAGGCCCCGAAGGAAAGCAAGCTTCCAACGGGGCAGGCAAAAATCCAGAAAGTTGAGAAAAACCAGCCTCAACCCCTTGTCGCCGCGTTAGGGATCAGCAAGTCATTGACAAGGACTCTGGAGAAAGCGGGATACGCCACGATAGAATCTATTGCGGAAGCCCCTATTAATAAATTGATGGCAGACGCAAAACTCAAACTTAGCGCCGCCGCTCGATTGATCAACCAAGCAAGAAAAACAAAGTGATTTATGGCTACAGCGAGCATCGATATTAACAGAAGGTCCCCATGACTGAAGAAAGAAAATACATATATTCAATAATTAATAACCCGAAAGAGATGCGGGTCTCAGACGCCTCTCGTCTACCGGGAGATCTATTTGGCATTAACAATCGCGATATAACTTTTATCTCCTATAGAGATATATCAGCTGCGGTTAGCAATATCCATCTTATTAATTTTGACAAGTTTGATAAAAAAGAACTCCATCAATTAATTGCGGCGCATGATCAGGTAAATGTTAGTCTTATGAAGAAACACGATATTATTCCAATGAGATTTGGAATGATCGCAGAAAGCGCGGAAGAAATTCGCAATATTTTAGCCAAAGCATATATACAATTTAAAACCGCTCTCGAAAGAATTGCCGGGAAAGCCGAATTCATCGTTCAAGTATTTTGGAACGAAAAGAATATACTTGAAAAGATAGTTCAGGAAAATATTGAAATCCAAAAGTTAAAAAAGGATGTAGAGTCAAAGGGCAAGATTTTAGGGTTTTCATCCAAAATAAAATTAGGTAAGCGCATATTTGAGGGATTAGAGTCATGCCGCAAAGAATATACGGAAGGCATTTTAAGTAACCTCGCAACCAGCTTTCCAAATTTTAGCGCCGGCAAACTTCTCGATGCAAACAAAGAAAGCGCTGCTAACGAGACAAAAAAAGAAATGATTATGAACTATTCGTTTTTGATAGGCGCGACAGAAGAATCAGCTCTATCATTTAGATTGAATCAATTAGCTGAAAAATATAAAGATGAGATTAAGTTTAAATATATCGGGCCTATGGCGCCTTACAGCTTCGCTATTATTAATCTCAGTTTGGGAAACTTTGATTTAGTTGATAATGCCAGAAGGACTTTTGGGCTCGGAGAATCGGCGGCATTTTCAGAAATAAAAAAGATTTACTATAAGTTGGCTGGACAGCATCACCCAGACAAACAAGCTTTTACAAAAGATCGGGTTATATTAGAGGGAGCAGAAAAGAAGATGAAAGACATAATAACAGCCAATGAGGTTTTAACTATTTATTGCAAGCATTATCTTTCGGCTCTCGCGCCTGAGAAAGAGCAGCTTTGCTCTTTTAGAAAAGAAGATGTAGAAGATTCAATTATTGTAAAAACAAAGTGATTTATGGCAATGGCAAGCATAGATACAAGCGAGTTGGAATATTTTAAATCATGCAGAGATAAACTGCGGGATATTGGCGATATTTTGAAAGACAAGAACGATGAAAAAGAATTATCGATTGAGGAAAAACTAAGAGAAATAAAAAAGATTCTTAAAGGATGATTATACTTCGTATAATCTTCGTTCGCTCGGAAATCATAAAATAAAATTTTTGATTTCGTTCGCTCACTTGATTATAAGCATGGAGGGATTATGAATTTATATGGCGACCCCTAAAAATATTATGCCGCAGGGCGGCAATCTACCTGAGTCCACATTTGGGGCCCGCATTAAAGTTGTCGGCGTAGGCGGTTCCGGCTCAAATGCGGTTGATCACATGATAAACTCTGGCGTGCGCGGGGTTGATTTTATTGTGGTTAATTGCGATACCCAGGATCTTCATCATAATAAGGCGGAGAAAAAAATACATATTGGCAAAAACTTGACCCGCGGACTTGGAGCCGGGATGAACCCCGAGGTCGGTAGGCGCGCGGCTGAGGAAACCAAAAACGAGCTTCAGGACGCGCTGAAGGGCGCGGATATGGTATTTATTACCTGCGGATTGGGCGGAGGAACCGGTACTGGCGCGTCCCCGATTATTGCCGAAATAGCGAGAACCCAAGGGGCTCTTACCCTCGCGGTGGTGACAAAACCTTTTTCTTTTGAGGGGGCTGAGCGATCAAGAATTGCCGAGGATGGTTTGAGAGAACTTATAGGGGTAGTTGACACCGTTATCGTCATTCCTAACGACCGACTTTTGGAAATCAGCGATAAAAAAACCACCCTTCAAAATGCTTTCGCGCTCTGCGATGATGTCTTGAAAAACGCGGTTCAGGGCATCTCCGAACTCATCGTAATGCCAGGCATTGTTAATCTCGACTTTGCCGATGTAAAGACAATTATGGGAGACGCGGGCCCAGCCATCATGGGAATAGGATCGGCCCAGGGAGACGAACGCGCGGTTGAGGCGGCTCGAAAAGCAATCAGTTCTCCTTTGCTTGATATTTCCATTAACGGCGCAAGAGGGATTCTTTTTGCGGTCGCCGGCGGAGAAGATTTGACGCTTCATGAAATCAACGAAGCCGCAAAGGTTATTACAGAATCAGCCGACCCGCAGGCCAAAATCATATTTGGAGCTTTTCGAGATGATGCTATTAATAAAGGTTCGATAAAGATTACCGTCATTGCGGCCGGCTTCGCCAATCCGGGCCCAAACATTATTGCCTCGCCGCGGCCAAGAATTTTTGAGAACCAGGAGACAGCGGAAGAAAAAGGAGATGATGACGATATGGATAAGCCCGCTTTTTTGCGTAGAGGAAAATCGCCGCCTTCATCTCCGCAGGAAGGAGCTCGCCACGAAGGACACAAAAGAAAAAACGAGAATCCTCACAGAATTTCTCTTAATGCTTCTGTGGCGGGAGATATCATAAGGAAACTCCCATCAAATAATTTTATAGAAAATTATGGAATCAAAGACGAGGCATCCCGCGGCATAGATCTGCGGGATTTTAATGATAATAAAGACCGCGCCTCAACTCCCGCAAACCGATATGAAAATTTTCGTATTAACGCGAAAAAGACGCTCATCGCAACTTTAGCTATTTTTAAAAAGGCAGGGGAAATTTTTCTTATGCTTATTTTTGGGATAATAACCATCGTAGCTCTTGGGTTTTACAGAATTTACAGTTTAATTAAGAAGCGGTTTCAACGAACGATTTATTAAAAAGAAAGCAAAAAAGAAATCCAAAAAAATGATGCTTTGCGACTGCGGCTCCGACAAACCGGCAATGGAATGTTGTAAGGCAGAAAAGTAATGGCGATCGCGGCATTATTATTTTTGATACACACTAACGAATTATTCGAGGAGAGCCGCCTTTCGTTAAAAGATTTTTAGCATTACAATAATGATTGCCATGTCCCATCTTCGGGTGGCATGGCACAACCCTGCTTTTACGAGCAGGGACGCGCCATCCGGGATGTTCCAACCCCGGGTGGCTTTGTTTAAAGAGAAAAGTCATCTAAAAAGAAAATAAAAAAGAAATTAAATAATTCTAAAGGCCATTATTGACCAGTGAGACGACTTGTTGTAATATAGAGAGACCCTGAAGTTATCCACTTCTGCCAGCTTGACTGGATTTTGTGGAAAACATAAGGGTTGTGCTGAAGGCAAGATCGAAGCCTTCCGCACCTACAAAACGAAAGATATCGTCCGTCCCCCAAATGGGGAACGAATTCCGCGAAAGCGGATGGAGTTGGAACACGGACTTCGAATCCGTACCCCGTTTAAAAAAGGCGGGGTAAAGTATCTATAATGGAAGATTTTTTATGTTATTATAAAGTTATCCGTAATAAATAAGCGGAAGAAGGGTAAAGGCAATCATGCCTAAAACCGCAAAAACAGTTATAACTATCCAGATGGCGTTAATAAGTTTTTTCTGTTTTTTGAACATATCTAAAGTATAGTTAAAATAAGAGCTGAAGTCAATTTGGTTAGATGGCCCCAGCCCCAATTTTGCAGTTTATGCGTTTGGCGGCGCGCTTCGCGCTATGAGGGATTGGCTATTCGCCACCGTGCGCCGCAAATTATCAAAAATACTCCTCAAAAGAAAAAGTTTTAGAGGTGGCTTTGGGCAAAATTGGGGCGGGGTTCTCATGATTTCAGCTAAAAATTATTCGCTCCACTCTAATTTTTAGGAAATCATGGAAGAACAATCTTTTTTTCAAAAATTTCTTAGGTCCCCATTCACGCTTATCGGCGGCTTGATTTTGTTTTTAATGATTTTGCATAACATTTGGGGAATAACGGAGCGGCTTCTTTCTTTTTATTACGAAAAAAGGGGATTGGAAACAAAAATCGCCGAATTGCAAAAAAGGAACGAAGATATAAAAAAAGAAATTAATTATACGGAAACCGAAGGTTTTTTAGAAAGGGAGGGGAAAGCGCGTCTTAATTTAAAAAAACCCGGCGAAGAAGTGGCGGTAATAGTGGAAGAGGAAGAAGTGATGCGGGTCGAAGGAGTGGAACAGGATTTTTGGAATAAGATGTTTAGTTCAGTTCTTTCGCTTTTGAAGTTCTGAGATTTCCTAAATATTATTTGGTAAAATATCTTTTTGAGTAGTGCTTCATTTTGACGTGTAAAGAAAATGAGGGTAAGTTGAATTTAATTTAGTAGTATGATACACTTCGAACAGTTCGTTCTTTTACTGGGGAAAAATAATGTCGAGTGAGCCATCTGGCGTTGTGGTTATGTTTAAAGAAGGGGTTACCGAAGAGCAAGTGAAACAATTTGTTGTATCCTACGGCTTTGCGGGACACTGCCTTAATCCGTATGGAGAATGGAAAGGAAAGAATTTGTTGTTTTTTATAAAAGTTCCCGATAAGGAAGAAGTGAAGTGGGTTATTGAGTTTAAACAAAGACAGGATGTGGTAAAAGACGCGATTCTAAACACCCCGGTATAAACCGGGGTAGTTTTATTGTATCAGGAACTCTTCTATTTTTTTATTAGCCATTGTTTCTCCGTTTTGTCCTGATGCGACCCAGTAAATATCTTTATTTCTTTTAAACCACGTCATCTGTCTTTTGGCGTACTGATGGATGGCGTTTTTTAATTTTTCCTTCATTTCGGCTCGCGCAAGTTTTTTTTGTAAAAAAAGTGAAACAAAGCGATATTCAAGCCCTAAAGATTGGAGGCGTTTATGCGAAACGCCTTTTTTTAATAAATTTTTAACCTCCTGAAACATGCCTTGTTTTAAGTGTGATTTTAGGCGTTTATCTATTTTTTTATGGAGTTCTTTTTGGGGCAGATTTATGCCTAAAATTAGCGAATTCCAAAGATTAGCCCTGTTTTCAATGCTAATCCTTGGAATTGGGGAAATCGGTCTCGAGGTGGCTTTTACTATTTCAATTGCCCGAATCAGCCGTCTGGGATTATGATGGTCAATTGTTTTTGCGCGTTTTGGGTCGAGTTTTTTGAGTATTTGAAATAGTTCCGCTATCGATTTTTTAGAAAGTATGGCGCGCAGTTTGGTATTTGGCGGCACATTAGGAATCGGCAGGTTATACAAAACCGTATCAACATAAAAACCTGTTCCTCCGCAAAGTATGGGAACTTTTCCGCGCTCATAATTATCTTTTATTGCCGTCTCCGCGCATTTTTTAAAATCTGCAATCGTAAAAACTTTTTTCGGCGATACGAAATCAATGCAGTGGTGAGGAACGTTTTTGTATATAAATATTTTGGAAGCCCGGTCGTCCAAAAACTGAATTTCGTCATTGCGAGCGACCGCGGGGAGCGAAGCAATTTCTTTATTTAAGCCAATTTTAGAGATTGCTTCCTCGTTTCGCTTTCGGCGGAACTCTTCGCAATGACATTTTTGGACAGTCGGACTTTCCGATATTGTTTTCCAGTTTCCGGGTACTTTTCCCGTTCCAATATTCAACCCCTTATAAACCTGCCTTGAATCAGCCGAAATTATCTCGCCCTTGAATCGGCGAGCGATTTTAACAGCCAATTCCGATTTTCCGGAAGCGGTCGGCCCGACAACGGCGATAATTTTAATCTTTCTTTGCATATAGTTTGGTATAATAAAAAAGCCCGAAGCGGGCTATTCCTGGATTAGCTTTTTTGTCCGGCCTTCCTTTTTTACGAAAACGCGGACCTCTTTTTCAAAACCAAGTCCTTTTAGGATTAATAGTTTGCTTTTAACCGTATCCCAATGGTTTTTCATTTTTTCTATATTAACGTTAGGCGAACGAGAGGCGGTATCGCATTTAGTGAGTTCCGTTTTTATATCTTGAAAAATATAATCGAGGAGAGCTTGATTTTTTTGAATAAGCTCTTTACTCCATTGTATTTTCCTGAAAAACCAGTATTTTTTGGCGTTTTGTAAACCGTAATTTTTGAAAGCGATTTCCTGCGATAGCGGGTCTTCTCTAAAATTCTGGAGGACGAATTGGAACAGAGCTTCGTTTTTCTGCGCTAATTCTTCGCAGATTTGCCTGAGATTTGAACCGCGGTTTTTAAATTGTCGTGCAATATGGTCAGTTGTCGGCGTTTCATTTCTCCAACCCATCCCCGCCTCCTTAGTTAGGTTTTTTACCGCAAAAAAGCCAAATAAAAGAACTTCTATATATTATACTTAGGTAGAAGGTTTTGTCAAGGGTTTTATTATTTATCTGCGAGTTTTAAGAAATCTTCAAGAGCCATTTTGCCCAAATCTCCTTTTTTGTGTTGTCTTACGCTTATGGTTTTTGATTCCATTTCCCGGTCTCCAATTATGATAATATAGGGGATTTTTTGGAGTTCGGCCTCTCTGATTTTTTTGCCGATGGTTTCGTTGCGTTGGTCATAAGATACCCGAATTTCCTTATTTTTAAGTGTTTTTACGATTTCTTCAGCATAGGAGTTGGCCCGGTCGGTTACGGTTAAAACGGTTGTTTGAACTGGTGCCAGCCAAAATGGGAATTCTCCGGCGTAGTGCTCAATAAGAAAGGCGATGAATCGTTCATGCGAGCCCAAAGGCGCCCGGTGAATAACATATACCGGTTTTTCTTTCCCATCATTATCAGTATAGGTAAGGTTGAATCTTTTTGTGGCAAGAAAATCCAGTTGGTTGGTGGAGGCAGTTTCTTCCCGGCCGATAACGCTTTTTATTTGGAAATCAACCTTGGGGCCATAGAAAGCCGCTTCTCCTTCAGCTTCAATAAACGGCAGTCCGGATTTTTTCATAGTGCTACGCAGTATTTCAACAGACTTTTCCCATCCCTCGGGGATATTGGCAAATTTATCTTTATTTTTCGTCGGTAAAGACAGGCGCATATAAAAGTCAGTAATGCTGAATACGTTTTTGTACCAAAACTCATGAAGTTTCATGACTTTTAAAAATTCTTCTTCTACCTGATCTTCCCGGCAATAAATATGGGCATCGTTTTGAGTAAATCCCCGGGTCCGAAGAAGTCCGGCGAGTGTTCCTGAAAGTTCATAACGATATACTGTTCCATATTCGGCGTATCGTATGGGCAGGTCGCGATAACTGCGCGGTTCTGATTTATAAATCATGTGAGTATGGGGGCAGTTCATTGCTTTAAGGTAATAGTTGCCGTCATCAAGTTTCATTGGCGGAAACATGCTTTCGGCATAATAAGGAATATGTCCAGACATTTTATATAATTCTTCTTTGGCGATATGCGGAGTGGCTACGCGTTCATATCCCCAGTCTTTTTCAACTTTTTTAGCACGATTTTCAATCTCTTCCCTTATAATTGTCCCTTTGGGTAGCCAAAGCGGCAGGCCGGGGCCGACTTTTTCCGCGAAGGTAAAGAGTTTCAGTTTTTCTCCTAAGATTCTATGGTCTCTTTTTAATGATTCTTCCTGTTGCCAGAGATATTTTTTCAGTTCTTCCTTGGTTTCAAAAGCAACTCCATAAATTCTTGTAAGTTGCGGATTTTTTTGCTCACCTTTCCAGTAGGCGCCCGAAATCTTTGTTAATTTAAAGGCGTCCGGATTGATTTCTGATGTATTGGAAACATGTCCGCCACGGCATAAGTCGAAGAAACATGCTACATGCGACATGTGACATGTGACCGGGTTTTTAAATTCCTTGTCTATTGTATCTTTTCCCTTGTCACTAAAAGTATGATAGGCGGTTATTTCCTTTTTTTCTTTTGCAAATTCTTTAATGAGGTCTAATTTGAAAGGTTGTTCTTTAAAAATTTTTTTTACTTTGGCCGTCGTTAATTTCTCTCTTTTGAAATCGAGATTTTGTTTGAGCATACTTCGCATCTCTTTTTCAATATCCTTCAAATTTATTTCTACGGTCGTTCCTTGTCCCATGTCGCTTGTCCCTTGTCCCTTTAATAAAAAATCGTAGTAAAATCCATTTTCAATGACCGGCCCTACGCCCAGTTTGGCTTGTGGAAATTTTTTGAGCACGGCCATTGCCAAAATATGGGCAAGGGAATGCCTGATTGATTCAATCTTGTCTGTTTTTAAAAGTTTTTTCATATTTATGTTTGAATAAGGTTAAGAAGTTAAAATCGTGTCAGAGAGTAATAATGGGTCGCTAATCTTAATTTAATCAATCATTTAACCAAAACATCCCAGTGGCTTCCTTCGTCTGCGTAAACAGCTCCGGTCGGGCTTCTGTATTGTTTGGCGCCATCGCTACGGGTGCCGATAAAGCTGTAATTTGACGTAATGTATGAGTTCAGCGCCGGGTTTTTGCCAGCGTCAAATTTAAAACCTGCCGGATGGCTGAAAGGGCCGGTTGCGTGGCTGTTGATTTCAGAGCCGCCGGTAATGTTAATAGAGCAACCGCACTTTTGTTTAATGTTATATATTTCTTCAATTGTCGCGGGTCTAAGTCCGCCAACATTAGTACAGCCGCTTTGCGTTCCAGTATATGGATCGCATTTCGGATTATTTATGGTAATTCCTTTGCTTGTTAAGGAGGCGCGTATCGTAGCTTCATTGGCTTCTGCCGAAGGGCATATGGTAGATCCTTCTATGGGGCAGGAACCTACGGCCGTGCAAAGTCCAAATCCTGGTTTTGTTGATGAACAAAAACAAAGACTTGTTCCGCAGTTCCAGGTGGTAAGGGGCGGAGGCGGTGGAGGAGGCGGAGGCGGTGGAGGAGGAGGCGGGGGCGGAGGCGGTGGAGGAGGAGGCGGAGGAGGAGGAGGCTCAACGACTTCAACCGGTACGCAATATGTTTCTATAAAATTCGGCAAGATTAATAGAACAGTTAAGATAAGAATAGTATAAAAAATAATTTTGCGGGTTTTGGTAATGGTGTTTGGATTTCCGCTGCCGGTAATATATAGAAAAGCGGCGGCCAGTATCATAATGACAGCGATTGCGGCTCCGATTATTCCCGATGCTTTTGCCAATATCAGGAGTAGTACGCATATTTGTGATGTGGTGAAAGGATTTTGGATTATTTGTCCGAGAACGGGCAATGGAAAAATTAACGTTGATATGCCGATGATAATTAGTGATGGATAGATCATAAGTTATTGATTCGCAATTTGCAGATTAGCATTATATTGCATTGGCGTAATTGTTTAAAGTATTTCCTCTGCCTCTTCGCACAATATTTTTATTGTATCATCCCTGCCCGCGTCGCTTATTCTGCCCTTTACAAGCAGAATTTTTTCTTCCTGCCAGATGGCGGGATTTTTTTCCAACACCCGGGGAAATACCAAAACCTCGGTTTTACCTGTCAGGTCCTCAATCGTTACAAAAAGCATGGGGGAACCGGCTTTGGTGATTATTTTTTTTATTCCGGAAACGAGCCCGCCGATACTCAATAGCTTGTCTTTTGGCTGGTTTTTAAGTTCGTTTACGGCTATGACCCTATTTTGCAGTTTTTCTTTATATTCTTCAAGCGGATGTTCGGTTACGTAAAGCCCCAAAAGTTCTTTTTCCCAGGCGAGCATTTCGTTTTTTCCGGCAGACGGGAAAGATTTTAATTTTATTGATGAAACTTTAACTTCTGGGATTAAGGAGAAAAGGCTGGTTTGCCCCATGGATTCATTTTTTTGGTGGTCTCTGGCATATTCAAGAATGTTTTCAAGATTGCCCAGTAACGGGCCGCGTTCTCCCAATTCATCAAGCGCGCCGCATTTAATAAGTGATTCCAGGGATTTTTTGTTTAAATCTTTATGGCGGACTCTTTCTATAAAATCGGTAATGGATTGGAAGTGATTTCCTGATTCGCGCGCGTTGATTATTGCCTGAACAATATTGGCGCCGACGTTTTTAATTGATTCCAATCCGAACCTTATTTTATCGTTTTCGTTGTTATTCTTAATAAGAGTAAATTTGGCAAAACTTTCATTGATGTTTGGCGGAAGGACAGGAATTTCCATTCTGGCGCATTCGGCAATTATTTCGGCAGCTTTTTCAATGTTGCCGGAATCAGCCGTAAGAACCGCGGTCATGTATTCACCCGGGAAATTAGCTTTCATATATGAAGTTTGATAGGCGACTCTGCCGTAGCATGCCGCATGGGCTTTGTTGAAACCGTAACCTTGGAACGGTTCAAAAAGTTCCCATAGTCTTTCTGCTTCTTCGTGTTTCATTTTTCCGTGTTTAACACAGCCGTCCACAAATATAATATGCTGTTTTTTCATTTCTTCGGGAATTTTTTTACCTACGGCCTTTCTGAATTTATCAACTTCACCCCAGCTATAGCCCGCGATCTCCATAGCTGTCATTAAAAGGTCGTCTTGGTAGACAAGCACGCCGTAGGTTCTGTCCAAATAACTTTTCATTTTGGGATGAAGGTAGGTAAACTTTTTTAATCCATTTTTTCTTGCAATATATTCATCGATATTATTAATTGGGCCGGGCCGGTATAACGCAACCATAACGTTTATATCGTGAATAGTGGTGGGCTTAAGTTCTTTTAAGTATTTCGTCATCCCAACTCCGTTTAATTGGAAAAGTCCAACGGTTTCACCTCTTTCCAAAAGCTCAAAAGTTTTTTTATCATCCAAAGGTATTTTTTCAATGTCTATTTCAATATCGCGGAATTTTTTTACGAGATGAACCGCGTCTTCAAGAATGGCAAGGTTTCTTATTCCTAAAAAATCGAATTTTAACAAACCCAAATCATCTACGGCATGCATGTCGTACTGGGTGATTATTTTTCCTCCTTTGGGGTCAAGCTGGAGCGGTACATATTCCCAAAGAGGTCTTGGCGTAATTACTACTCCTGCCGCGTGTACTGATATGTGGCGGGCGCATCCTTCTAATTTTTGCGCTTGAGTAATTACTGTTTTTACGTCCCTCTCTTTTTCTAATAAGTCTCTTAACTCCGGAGTAATTCTTAGCGCTTCTTTAATTGTCATGGGGAACCCCTGCGAGCCCAAAGGAATGAGTTTTGCTATTTTGTCTCCGATCGCATATGGATATCCGAGGGCTCTGGCAACATCGCGAACGGCGGCTCTGGCCATCATAGTTCCAAATGTGCCTATTTGCGCCACATGGTCTCGGCCATATTTTTCTTTGGCGTATTGGATTACTTCATCCCTTCTGTTATCGGCAAAATCCATGTCAATATCGGGTGCTGAAGGCCGTTCCGGGTTTAAAAATCTTTCAAAAGGCAGTTTATATTCAATAGGATTTACGTTGGTAATTCCTGTAAGATACGTAACAATGGAGCCGGCTACGGAACCGCGAACCGTGGTAAAAATGTTTTTGGAATGAGCGTAGTTTATCAAGTCGGCCACCGCGAGAAAATACGGGGAAAATCCTTTGTCTTTTATTATTTTTAATTCATATTCTACGCGCTCTTCCAGTTCTTTTGTTTTGTTAAGTCCTCGGTTTTTGATTCCGGCATAGGTTATTTTTTTCAGCTCGCTGTCATAGGTTTCTCCTTCCGGAATTTTGAGGTCTGGGAATGTCCAAGTCCCGAACGGTATTTCCAAATTTATTTTATTGGCTATCTCTTGGGTGTTTGCGATTGCCTCGGGCAGGTCCGGAAAAAGAGAAATCATTTCTTCCGTAGACCTCATTGATAAATTTGCTTCTTTCATGGTCAAGCGGTTTTCATCATCCATTTTGCTTCCGGTTTGCACCGATACCAGAATGTCCTGAGCTTCGGCATCAGTGGGCAGGGAATAGTGAGTATCGTTTGTGGCAACAAGTTTCGCCCCGGTTTTTTGCGAAAGCACCAGCAGTCCTTCATTTATGGTTTTTTGTTCAGGAAAATTAAAATGAGGCTGGATTTCCAGATAAAAATTTTCTTTGCCGAAAATATCCTGATATTCGCGGGTTAATCTTTCGGCTATATCCATTTTTTTATTTTTTATTGCGTGTGGTATTTCGCCGTTGAAACATCCGGAAAGCGCGATTAGGCCGTTTGAGTATTCGCGGAGAATTGTTTTGTCCACTCTGGGTTTATAATAGAATCCTTCCAGATGCGCCTTGGTTACGAGTTTAATGAGGTTATAGTATCCGGCAAGGTTTTGAGCGAGCACGGTCAAGTGGTAGCGTTTATTGTCAATATTGGGCCTTTTTTGATGAAAATTTTCATAAGCAATATACATTTCGCATCCGATAATGGGTTTAATTCCCGCTTTTTTCGCTTTTTTATAAAATTCAATGACTCCGTACATGGAGCCATGGTCGGTAATTGCCAAAGAATCCATTTTCAGTTCAACAGCGCGGTTGATTAATTGATCAATTTGCTGGAGACCGTCAAGAAGTGAGTAGTGGGTGTGGACATGGAGGTGGGTAAATTTCATGAATCATGAATCATGCAACATGTACCTCAAAACGGTTTATGTTTCAAGTTTCATGTTCCAAGATTTACTCTTATTGTACACTTTTTCTTTTTTTAAACGCAATATGTGTATAATTTAAAACCCTCGTTTGGAGACGAGGGTTATCCGCAGTTTTGTTTTATGGCATCAGCGCTTTTTGGGTCGTATTTTAATTCAGAAGTGATTTTACTGTGCATGATTGATTCAATTTTTTCCGCGCCGGGAATAGTTTTATCATCGTCAATGTGAGTTGCGCCGCAGTTGTGGCCAAGTTCGTGCAACAGCACCTTCTTTATTACTTTGATGTCGGAATTATATAAAATCGTGGATTCTTTGCTCTTTATGTAGTCAGACTCGTGCCTTTTTACATTAGCGTATCCGCTTTTTGATTCGCCTGTTATGCTTTTTATTTCTTTTCCGGTGACAAATACTATAAAATCAGTTGTTTGGGCAAGTTTTCCCAGCCAGTTAAGAATTTCAAAGCCAAAAACCGATTGTCCGTTAATTTCTTCGGCAGGTTGGATATTAAAAGTTACTTTTCCTATTTCAAGCCTTCTTCCGACCTGAGTAAGAAATATAGAAGAAGCCTGTTTGGCAACTTCTTTGATATTTTCTTCTATGTTTTCTTGGGGAATAGATTTTGTCAGTTCCGGGTCTATGATAAATTCGATTGTCAGCGGGGATTTTTCTTGTAAAGCGGAAATTTTGAAAATATTTGTTTCTTTGTTTTCCAGAATATTCCGCGGTACGGCTCCGGTGGGGCGTGGGAATTTTAAATTATTCTTTGGCAGCTCGATATCCCGCGATAAGATTGAATTTATTGCGGTAGTAATTAACTGCGGGAGTAATATCGCGGATATCAGCAGAATAACCAAACCCGCCTTTTTCATTTTCATTTCTCCGCGTTATTTTTCCAGATTTTCTGATTTCTCAAAGAAGGAAGGATTTTTTTAATGGGATTTATTGGGATGGCAAAACCGATTTGGTTTGCGTTTTGAATCATGCTTTGGATAATGCCGATAACCTTATTGCTGAATACGTCAATCAGCGGACTTCCGGAATTTCCTGGATTGAGTGATGACTGAATTTGAATGAGGGGAATGGGATGGGAGTATATCGTTCTTTTCAAGCCGCTTATTGTTCCCGAAGACACTGTAAAATTGATGCCAAGCGGATGTCCGATTATCAGTATTTTATCGGATTCCATTATAACGTCCGAGTTGCCGAGGGTTAAGAATGGAAAATTGGATTTTTCGGTATTTATTTTTAACAGCGCCAGGTCATTGGGCTTGTCAATTCCCACTACGTCAGCCTTGAACACATTGCCGTTGAAAAGCATTATAGAAATTTCTTTATGAGCGTCAATTACGTGATAGTTGGTTAGAATTTCCCCGTCCGGAGTAATTATGAAGCCGGTGCCGACCAAGAAGGATTGAATTAATCCCAGTTCTTCATAAAGTATGGTTTCTTTATATAGCGGCGGTATGATTCGCGGCATGAATTTTTGGGCAGGATCGTTTTCTTGCTTGTCGTCATTTTTTTTTGCCGGATCTATTTCTGTTTTTATAAAAACAACTGCTTGCCTGTTTTTTTGCGTGATATCCCGATAATAATAGGTTTCGTTTCGGATATTATCCTCGGCACCATGGGCAAAGACAACGCGGTTGGCCTGGGGAACGGTGATAGTCGTAAAAAGCAATAATGCTGAAATCAAGAATTTTGTGTTCATTTTTGGCTGTTTTTCGCGCTTATCAAGGGTCTGATTTCATAGTAATATAAGATTTGAAATTAGCAATATTGAATTGTTGGACTAATTATGGCAAAAAAACCTTTTTATTTAATTGGAATAGATGAAGTTGGCCGCCCCAATGGGCGAGCCTCGCCTTATCAATATATTATTGGGATAGACGAGGCGGGACGGGCCGCCAGATATGGCCAGCCTCGCCCAAACTTTATTATAGGAATAGATGAAGCTGGGCGGGGACCATTGGCCGGTCCTGTGGTTGTAGCCGGAGTGTTAATAGCGACAAGGGGCAAGAGGCATGTGGCAAGACAACTTTACGGTATTCGTGATTCAAAAAAACTTTCCGCCAAAAAACGCGAAGAGTGGTTTAGAAAACTTACGAGCAATTCTAAAATCGAATGGGCTGTGGCCAAAGTTTGGCCGAAAGTTATTGACAGGATTAATATTACTAACGCGACGAACCTTGGTGTAAGGAGGGTTTATAAAAAATTAAAGTTAAACAAAGTAGCTTCTCGACTCGGCTCGAAGAATAAAAATTTTATTGTTCGAGCTTGTCCCGTTAGAAATTCTATTTCTAACGGGGCTTGTCGAGAACATACCTTACTCGACGGCGGTTTAAAACTTCCATCCCATATTTCTTTTGAATCAATTATTAAGGGCGACGAAAAAATTCCTATTATTTCCGCCGCTTCAATTATTGCTAAAGTAATCCGCGACCGTCTGATGATTCGTCTTCACAAAAAATATCCAAAATACCGGTTTGACATACACAAGGGTTATGGCACAAAACTGCATAGAAAATTGCTCAAAAAATTCGGTAGAAGCGAGATACATAGAAAGTCCTTTCGATTTAGTTAAAGTTACTTAAGAAAGATGTGCGATTTGCATTTTTTAGTTCAAAATGGTAAAATTTTCTAGGCTCTTTTAGAGGGGGGGATAATACAGACTATGGCTTATGATATGGAACCAATTATTCATCCTCGTCATAATTTGGTTCGACAAATGCTGTGGGAAGAAGAAAGGAATAAGTGTCCGCATGATATGGGAAAATGCGGAGGCAACATTATCCTAACAGGAATTGCTGATGCTAAGAATTTGGTTTGTGATAAGATAGCTATTTTGGCGTGTACTAACGGTCATAAGTGGATGAGTCCGGTAATTGATTAATTTATATTTGGGCAGAAATGCCCTTTTTATTCATTTGCCAAAAAGATAATTATTTGTTAGCATCTTTCTATATGGTAGTTCGCATGAGACATACAAAAAGCAAGAGAAACCGCGTGAGGTCGCATCACGCTATTTTGGCTGCCAAATTTGTCCGGTGCGGACACTGCGGCGCGGAAAATTTGCCCCATACGGTATGTACCAATTGCGGTTATTATGCCGGCAGGGAAGTCGTTGATGTTTTGGCAAAACTTGATAAAAAAGATAGAAAGAAACGGGAAAAAGAACTACACGCTCATGAAAAAGAGCAGGCGGAGAAAGGAAGGGAATTGAACGCGGAAGAGTTATCGCATCATTAGAGACAAGTGACATGTGACAAGTGACAAGGTAGCATAAACCATGTCTCATGTCCCATGTTTCATGTCACAAATAGTGGCATCACGGCATTTAGCAAGGTCAATCGCTATGCAGTCCTTCTATGAATGGGATTTTAATGGCAAGGACGATTCAAAATTAGAATCAATTGTTGAAAAAAATATTAAGGAATTCGGTCCTGGTCTTGAAGAAATTGATTTTATCAAACGGCTGGTCAGCGAAACCATTAAAAATTTACCGCAAATTGACAAAATTATTGAAAAAGCCGCGCCGGAATGGCCCATTAATCAGATTGCCATAGTTGACCGTAATATTCTAAGAATCGGCCTTTATGAGCTGTTGTTCGGAAATCATGAAGAAGTGCCGCCTAAAGTTGCTATAAACGAATCTATTGAAATCGCTAAAAATTTCGGAGGAGAAACATCCGGAAAATTCGTAAACGGTGTTTTAGGCACGGTTTATCGTGAAATAGGAGAACCGGGAAAAGATTATCCGACCAGAGCGGAATTGGCAAAGAAAAGGGAGGAAGAGGAGGAAGTGAAGAAAGAAGAAGGAAAAACGGTTGATGGGTCTGAAGAAAAGAAGAAGAAAAAGAAAAATAAATTAGCAGATTAAGTGAATTAAGCGAGTTAAGCAGGTTAAGCCCGTATGAACTATCGGCTTAATTTATTTAATTCACTTAACTCGCTTAATAAGCACAGTTAAGTGAGTAATCTATCACTATTTGAAGAAAAATTTTCTATAAAATTTAATAGCACTGATTTACTTAAACAGGCACTGACGCATCGTTCATATTTGAACGAAAATCCTTCTTCGGTTTTGGGGCATAATGAGCGTTTGGAATTTTTGGGGGACGCGGTTTTGGAATTGGTGGTAACGGAGAATCTTTATCAAAAATTCCCGGAAAAGCCGGAAGGAGAACTTACCAGTTTCCGGGCCGCTTTGGTTAATTCAAAAATGCTTGCCGATGTTGCGGTGGAAATAGATATCAATGATTTTTTGCTTCTTTCCAGGGGCGAAGCCAAAGACATGGGCAGAGCCAGACAATATATTTTAGCTAACGCTTTTGAGGCCCTGATAGGAGCGATTTATTTGGACCAGGGGTATGATACGGTCAAGAATTTTATAAACAATGTTTTGATAACAAGATGGCTTGGAGATGTTCTTCAAAATAAGCTTTATAAAGACCCCAAGTCCCTTTTTCAAGAAGAAGCGCAGGAAAGAGTGGGGATTACTCCTACTTATAATGTTCTTCGCGAATGGGGGCCGGACCATGACAAGCATTTCGTCGTTGGCGTTTTTTTGGGCAGAGAATTGGTTGCCGAAGGCGAGGGTCCGTCAAAACAAGCGGGACAGGAAGAGGCGGCGAGATTGGGGCTCAAGGCCAAAGGATGGGGATAATTTAACCAACAACTGACAACTAATAACCGACAACGCGCTGTTGTGAGTTGTTAGTTGTAAGTTATAAGTAACCAACGGAATGTGGGTTGCTTTTTTATTTATGGCGTGCTACTTCTTAAATAAAGTTCATTGAAAATACGGAGGTTTTTGTGCCAGATAAGAACGGTGGCACTCGTCCTAAAACAAACATATTAATCTGGTTTATAATCGGTTTTTTGGCTTTTATGTTTTTTCAGATTATTAGCGGGGTAAAGGATACGTCTCCCCCCTTGCTTGATTATTCTTCGTTTAAGCGGGAGACGGAAAAAGGCAATGTCGCGATTGTGATTTTTTCCAGACACCGCGAGTCGCTTATTGTTGATTTAAAAACAGCGATTGAGATTGATAGCAGTATAAATCCTAATAAAAAAAAGAGCGAGAAACTGCCGTTTGTATCCCAGCGTTTTATTGTCCATATTTCCAAAGAGAATATTTCTCAGCTTGTTAAAGAATTGGAAGAAAAAAAGGTCAGGGTAATTTTTGATGAAGCGCCTAATCCGGATGATTCCTTTTGGAGCGGAATTATCAGCTCTTTAATTTGGATGGGTTTAATGCTTGCTATCTTTATTTGGGTTATGCGCAGAATGCGGGGTGGCGCCGGCGGAAGCAACAATCCTTTTTCATTCGGTAAGAATAAAGCCAAATTGGTTACGGAAGCTGATGCCAAAAAAGTTACTTTTAAGGATATTGCCGGTTGCGATGAGGCCAAAGAAGAACTTCGGGAAATTGTTGAATTTTTGAAAGACCCGCTTCGGTTTAATAAGCTCGGCGGGCATATTCCCAAGGGTGTTCTTCTTGTCGGTTCCCCCGGAACCGGGAAAACACTTCTTGCCAAAGCGGTTGCCGGAGAAGCTGGCGTTCCATTCTATACCATTTCCGGTTCTGACTTTGTGGAAATGTTTGTCGGCGTGGGCGCGTCCCGTGTCAGAGATCTTTTTGAGCAGGCAAAAAAACATGCTCCCTGTATTATTTTCATGGATGAGATTGACGCGGTTGGCCGCCATCGCGGAGCAGGCATTGGCGGTGGGCATGATGAGCGGGAGCAGACATTAAACCAGCTTTTGGTTGAAATGGATGGATTTGGTACGGATTCAAGCGTTATAATGGTGGCCGCGACCAACAGGCCTGATATTCTTGATCCCGCGCTTCTTCGTCCCGGAAGATTTGACAGGCAGGTTGTAGTTCCGCGCCCCGACCTTAGAGGACGTCTGGAAATTCTTAAGGTTCATATCAAGGGCAAGCCCATGGATGAATCGGTTGACTTAACAATGATTGCGCGCGGTACTCCGGGATTTTCGGGAGCCGACCTTGCCAATCTTTTGAATGAAGCCGCGCTTTTGGCATCCCGTCAAAATAAGGAAAAGATTGAACCGGTTGATCTTGATAAAGCGCTTGATAAAATCTTAATGGGTACGGAGCGGAAAAGCGCGATTATTCCCGAACATGAACGGCGAATTACGGCTTGGCATGAAGCCGGGCACGCTGTTGTTGTTCACGAACTTTATTTGGAGGATACTTATAATTCAGACCCGCTTCATAAAGTAACCATTATTCCGAGAGGCGAGGCGGGCGGATTAACACAGCAGCTTCCCCACGAGGACAGGCATTATTATTCAATGAAGTATTTAAAGAACCGGCTTGCTGTTCTTATGGGCGGCCGGGTAGCGGAAGAAATTAAATTCAAGGATAAGTCAACGGGCGCCGGGAACGATATCGGGGTGGCGACGGAGCTTTCGAGAAAGATGGTTTGCGAATGGGGCATGAGCGATAAATTAGGACCGATAACTTTCGGCAAAAAACAGGAATTGGTCTTTTTAGGCAGAGAAGTGGGCCGGGAACAGAATTACAGCCATGAAGTCGCCAAAGCCATTGATGAAGAAATAAAGTTTTTTATTACTGAAGCGTATCAGAGAGCCGGTAAAGTTATTTCTGAAAAATGGACCGAACTTGAACGTTTGGCCGCAAAGCTTTTGGAGGCGGAAACATTAACAGGAGAAGAAGTTAAAGCAATTTTAGAAAGCAACCCCGTATAATTATGGGGTTTTTCTTTTTGATTACCGCTTGCCTGTGAGGGCGAAAAATGATAGTTTTATTTAAGATACGTTTATAAAACATGAAACATGTAACATGGAACATAGCCTTTTTAGTCAATGATTCATGATTCATGATTCATGATTCATGATTCATGAAGTTAAAGCGTTTAGAACTTTCTGGTTTCAAGTCGTTCGCCCGAACGACTGTTTTGGAATTTCCGGTTTCCACAACCGCCATTGTCGGTCCGAACGGCTCGGGAAAATCAAATGTGTCGGAAGGAATACGTTGGGTATTGGGAGAGCAGTCAATGAAGTCGCTTCGCGGAAAAAGGGGGGAAGATTTGATTTGGAACGGTTCTCCGACTCTTCCGCGTATGGGCAAGGGTCAGGTTACCCTTATTTTTGACAATAAGGATGGGAAAATTTCATTGGATTTTGATGAGGTTTCTATTGGACGAAAGATTTTTCGCGATGGAATTAACGAATATTATTTGAATGATTCGCAAGTGCGCCTTAAGGATGTTGTGGAACTGATCGCTCGCATGGGTCTTGGCGAAATAAAACATAATATGATCGGACAAGGCGAGGTTGACAGGATTTTGCTTTCCACGCCGCGAGAACGCCGGGAATTGATTGAAGAAGCAATCGGCCTTAAGGTTTACCAGATAAAAAAAGCGGAAGCAGAAAGAAAACTCGGCGCTTCCAAAGAAAATTTAAAGGATGTTGAATCGTTAATACGCGAATTGACCCCGCATTTGAAATTTTTAAAAGAGCAGGCTAAAAAAGCTGAGTCGCGCCAGCTCGTTTCGCGGGAATTGAACGCGCTTCAGAAATATTATTTTCAGAAAGGTTTTGAGGAAATGAGCTCGCTTTTCAAGAAATTTGAAGCGGAGCGCTCTCCTTACGAGAAAAAAATAAAGGCGATTGAAGAAGAAATTCAGGAGATGTTCCAGAAAATACGCTCCCTTGAAGGAAAATCAAAAGATAACGAAGAAGTAAGGGAATTGCGTTCCAGAATTTCCCAATTGGAAAAGGAAGAGCGTGATTTATCGCGCGACCTCGGCCGGATCGAGGGCAGGATTGAAGCGGAAAAGGCCAAGCCCAAAACCGTAACTAGGATAATTGACCTTGGTTATGTGAAAGAAGCGGTTTTGCGTTTTATCGTCTTTTTGGAGGAATCGGAAAAAGATAATGAGCTGGAATCGCTTCGAAGAAGGGTGGCCAATCTTAAAGATAATATCGGCAGATTTCTTAAGGATTTGGAAAAGGGTTCGGTTGAGGAGGAGCGGAAAATTGAAAGCGAGATTGAAGAATTGTCCGCACGTGAGCAAAAATTGCAGGGTGAAATGGAAAAAATCAGCCAGGGTTTGCTCTCTGCCAAAGACGCGCTTTACGGCAAAGAAAGGGATTACGCGTCGCTCCAGCAGGAGTTAAGGCAGTCGGATAAGCTGATTCGCGACAAAGAAGAAGAAAAAACCATGCTTCGCGAGTCCTTAAACCGCACCGCCTTTGAGGAAGAAAAAGTCATGCTTAAACAGGAGGAGCTGGAAAAAGAACTCGTATTTCTAGGATTAACCCATGAGGATATTGGCGGAGAGCTCGACCCGGCCATAAGCTATGAAAATTTGCAGGAAGCGCGCCGTCGCATTGAAAGATTGAGAGCGCGCCTTGAAGAAATCGGGGGAATTGACGAATCCGTTGTTAAGGAATATCAGGAAACCGAAGCGCGTTATACTTTTTTGCAGAAAGAAAATGAAGACATTAAAAAGGCCATTGATTCAACCGAAGAATTGCTTGAAACCCTTGAAAAAACATTGAAAGAAAATTTTCATGAAGGTTTTTCAAAAATCAGGGATGAATTTCACAATTATTTCCGGGTCATCTTCGGAGGGGGCGGAGCAAAATTGAAATTGGTTGAATACGGAAGGAAGAAGTCCGCCGAAGAATTGCAGGAGTTGGAAGAGCTGGGAGAAGAAATAGAAGAGCCGTATGAAGGAATTGATATTGAAGTTGATTTGCCCAAAAAACGAATTAAATCCCTGGCTATGCTTTCGGGTGGCGAGCGCTCCCTTTGTTCCATCGCTTTTCTTTTTGCCGTAACCGCGGTAAATCCGCCGCCATTTTTATTTTTGGATGAAACGGACGCGGCTCTGGACGAAGCCAATTCCAAAAGATACGCCGAAATTTTAAGGGAATTGTCCAAAAAAACCCAGCTTATTATCGTTACTCATAACCGCGAAACCATGCGCGTGGCCGGGGTTTTGTACGGCATTACCATGGGAGATGACGCGGTATCTAAGCTCCTTTCACTCAAACTTGAAGAAGCCGAGGTTTATACAAATAGATAACATTTGACTAAATTATTAAAGTATGATATAATTAAAATAATAACTACCCGGCCTGAAAAATGGCCAAAAAGGAGGACCTTGACATGCTTAAGAAGATTTTTGGAATTACTCTGTTCATCGTTTCAATGTTGTTTGTCAGTTTCCCCGCGTTTGTTGTTGCGGGGGCTCCCAAGGCAAAGTTTTTTGTTGTTCCGGTGACTGGTGTGGAAGTTCCTTTCCTGGATGTTATGTCGGATCGTTCCTTTGTCGGCGAAGGCCACTTTGCGGCTAACGGGATGCCGGTTCTTTCTGTGGTTGAAGCGTATTTTGTCACGATTGACCTGTTGCTTCCGGGAAGAGAGCGTGTTGAAGATCCGGAAACGAAGAATTTACGGCCGCATCTGATTGAATTGCGGCTTGGCGGTCTTCCCGTCTTTACTCACCAACTGCCGATTTTGGCAATTGTGTGGGACGCGTCCGGCAAGGGGAACGCCGAGTATCTTGCCGTCGCCAAGTATTCCGAGGGTGAGGAACCGCGGTTTCTCGGATGGGCGACTTACGCCATCAAGGGAGTTAAAGGAGAAACGCTCCCGATGACGAAAGTCGGTTTTCGGGAAATCATTTTTCTCGTACCGGTCGGTATCGAAGGAAGTTAGGCCGTTTAACTCCGTACCCAAACGGGTCGGAAGGGCGTCTCTTAACGGGACGCTCTTTACTTTTTACGCGGAAGTTAAAATTTTTTATATTTTATACTTTCAATTACGAAACTATCAGTATCAGCGTATTGTCGGCGTACTTTATCGGCGTTTTATCAGCTTCTATGGAAAATAGAAGCAGATTTGACGCTGATTAGTACGCTGATACCTCGCTGAAACTGTATTTCGTATTCTTTGATAATCGCGGCGGTTTTGCTGGTTCCTGTTTTGGTTTTTGCGGCTGAACCGTCAGTTGATTCTCATCCGATTCTCAAGGAAACAAATTGGACATTGGTAAGCCGTTCCACAGACTTTCGAGATGATATTGTTATGGAAGGATATGAAAATAAAGACAGAAGCTATCTGATGCTTGTTGATACTTATTTGGGAGAAGAAGTCATCAGGCGGTATTTTGTGAGAAAGGATTCAAAGATGGTTCTAGCTATACAACAAGTAAAAATTCAAGATGAGTGGCGCATCATAACTAATGCCTACTTTGATTTTGAGAAAATACGTGATGAGTCCGGCAAGCTAAGTGCTATCGTCATTATCGTTAAAGATAATACGAGAGAATTTTTCCGGCGGGAAGTGAAGAGAAAATAAAAAATTGAAGCGCCGTATTACGGCGCTTTTTAGTATCCTACCTGGCGGTGTTGGACATGAGTGATGAAAATGAAAGACGGTTTGCGGAAGATAAATTTTATTCTATAGTCGCCGACCCGCAGTCGGAATTCTTCGTATTCTTTTCCTCCGAGCTTAATGACTTTTTGGTGTTGCAGGGGGTGGCTAAACCGGCATAATTCTTGGAGCTTCTCAATAATACGCCCCTGCTCTTTCAGAGGAATGCGCGATAATTCTTTTTCAGCAGCGGGATGAAGAAAGTATTTAAGCATAAGGTTGTTTGGAAAGATTCAGCCGTTTTTTTAATCGTCGTTCAACTTCTTCTGCCGGTATCCAGGTTTTTTTTCGGTCCGAGTTTTTAACGCGTTTTTCCGTCTCTTTGGAAATTTCAGGATTGGAAAGTTCAATAAAATCAACAAGGTTTTCCAGCGTTTCTTTAGAAACGATTTCCGGCGGGGCGAGCACTCCGCGAAGATTTTTTTCGTCAATAATTGTAATTGTTGATGATTTATCCATGATATAACTACGATAGCATGGCGAGCATATAATAGTCAATAATTTATTGGCAACCGTATTTTGAATATGATACATATTTTAACACAGCATGAAGAAGGTGGGGAGCAAAATGAAAAAGCTTTGTTCTTTGATAATTGCCGCGGTTTTGCTGGTTCATGGCTTTGTTTGGGCGGGCGAGCCGGCTGTTGATTCTCACCCGATTTTGAGCGAAAAGAATTGGATTTATTCTGATTCAGATATGTTTTATCTAGAAGACCTGAACGGCGATAAGGTTTTATTTTCTGAAGTCAAGTTTTATCGCGCTAATAACGGCAGTTATTTAAGTGGTGTTCATTATATTTTTGGAGAAGAGGTGATTAGAGGATATGGCGTTCGTGACACGAATGCTGATAAGTTGCTTGGGCATTGGGTTCAGGTTGAGAAAGACGGCCAATGGTATACATCTTCGGTTGAGGAAGTGAATTTGGAAGTTGTAGTTGATGCTTCCGGCAAAATTGTTGCCGCGGTTTTGGTCCTTCAGGACAAAAATGGCAACGAAATCGTCCGGCGGGAAGTAAAAAGAAAGTAATATAAAGTAGGGCGCCGATTTTCGGCGCTTTTTGTTTTTTAAGGTCATAGTGTATAATCAAAGTATATGAGAAAAAAAGTGTTTCCAATTTTTTCTATTGCCGCTATAATTTTGGTTTTTGTTTTAAATAGCGCGTCAGCTTATATTGCCAAAATTGGCAATCATTATGGCGAGGTTGGTGATTTGCAGTATTCTATTGAATAGCTTGAACCAAAAGGGATAACGACTGCGGATAGTTTGGGCATTACATTCGATCCTTTTGATTTTGGTTGGTCTTTTTTGCCGACTGTTTTGCCGTCAAAGTATTTCGGCGACTACCCGCTTTATTTTACCGGTGAAACCATGAATTTTAAAGTCCATATAAAAAATACCGGAAAGCGTACTTTTAGGAATCTTAAAATTATTGCCATTCAGGAATTTTTAAATCCTGACGGCGGTAAAGGAGAAAATATCGGAAGCGGTAATATGCAGGACTGGTTTTTATCGTATCTCGGCCCGGGCGAAGAAGTTACGCTTGACGGCGTTTTTGAAATTCCCTTGGTCGGCGAATCTGGTCTTGACCAGACGCATTTGCAGATTTTGCATTATCCCGATGATGCTTTAGCCAGTGATAAGGGCGCTGGACAGATAATTGTTGATGATTTTCAGGCAGGAATTTGGTGTCCAGTTTCCGTGAATTAAGAATTATGATTATGTCGGTGGAAAAACCACCGATTTTTATTCTTGACTTCTTGTAGACATTGGAGTAATCTTGGAAAAGTATGCTAATGCTTAAATTTCAACGTGTTGGGCGGACTAATGACCCGGCTTTCAGGATTGTGGTTACGGAAAAGAAGTCAAAGCCGAAATCGGGAGAACATGAGATTCTAGGGTCATTTCATCCCAAAACCAAAGCAACGAACCTGAAAAAGGAAAGGATTTTGTATTGGCTTTCGGTTGGGGCAAAAGCTACCCCGAGAGTGCATAATCTTTTGGTTTCAAATAAAGTGGTTGAAGGGAAGAAAATACCGATAAAAATAAAATCCCAAATCCCAAATCCCAAATCCCAAACAAATCCCAAATCAGAATGACCAAAATTCAAAACACGTGTTTTGGATTTTGAATTTGGAAATTTGATATTATTTGGAATTTGGTGCTTGGTGCTTGGAATTTAGTTTTTTGTCTTACAGATTTTTACAAAGTGTATATATTTGGCTGATTCGCGTCGGCCTTTTTGTAATTCCATTTTTATCCCTTTTCGTATCCTCCAGCATGCTTTTTCCCTATATTACCGGAAGAAATTTCAGTTTTCGGCTTATAATTGAGGCCGTGTTTTTGTTATGGGTTGGCCTTGCGGTTTTGAATAAAGAATATCTGCCCAAACCATCCAAACTTTTATGGGCGGTTTTTGGTTTTGTGTTTATCGTTGGGTTTGCGGACGTCCTTGGAGCGAACCCCTATCGCAGTTTCTTTTCCAATTATGAGCGCATGGAAGGTTTTTTAATGATAAGCCACATGGCTTTATTTTTTTTGGTATTAACCAGCGTTTTTAAGTCCAAAAAAGAATGGTATTGGTGGTTCAGCACGGTCATTGTTGCCAGCATCTTCGTTAGTTTTAACGCGCTTTTGCAAAAGCTCGGTGTTTACCAGTCACTGCAGGGTGGTACCCGCGTTGACGGAACAATCGGCAATCCTACGTATTTGGCCGCTTATTTGATGTTTTCCTTTTTTCTTTCGCTGTTTCTTTTTTCCGAATTCCGCAAATCCCTGTTTCGTTACGCGTATTTGGCAGTAGCGCTTTTTGAACTCGTAATAATTTATTTTACGGCTACCAGAGGCGCGTCATTGGCGCTTTTGGGCGGAGGTTTTTTGTTTATCGTTCTTTATTTAATTTTTGTAAAAGCCGAAAGCGGTAGAGAAAGATTATTCAAGAAAGCCGCGGCTTTAGGCATTGCGGTTTTAATCTTAGTTCCTCTGGCGCTATATCTTTTACGTGATTCTAACTTCGTAAGTAGAAGTAATACGCTTGGCCGTTTGACCCACATTTCTTTGAATGACAAAACAACCAGGTCGCGTTTTATGATTTGGGGTATGGCATGGAAAGCGGTAAAAGAGCGGCCGATTTTGGGTTATGGTCAGGAAAATTTCGGCATAATTTTCAGCAAATTTTATAATCCGCAATTATTTGACCAGGAGCCCTGGTTTGACCGTTCTCATGACATTATTTTTGACTGGCTGGTAAATGCCGGTATTATCGGTCTTCTTTCATATCTCTCGCTTTTTATAATGTCTTTTGTGTTGTTGTGGCAGGGGGCAAGATACGGCGTGGTATTGCCGAAAGAATCAATAATTTTGTTTGTGGCTTTGATAAGTTATTTTGCGCAGAATATTTTTGTTTTTGACAATTTTAACACTTATTATGTTTTTTTCGGAATCATGGCGTATATAAATACTTATTCTTATTCTTTTCCTCCTCCGCCAGGGGCGGATGCGCCTCCGGCGCAAAAGGCAAACTCTGCGCTAAATCAACAAAAATTCCAACCGCAAGACAAAAGAAAATCATTTAATACTTCAATTCTCGCCGTGCCAAAATCCCTTTCGGCCGTATGCGCTTTGGGAATTTTTATTCTTATATTTGCGTATTTTTTAAGCATCAAGCCCTTGAAACAATCCCGCGCCCTGATTAATGCTCTTCGTTCGGGAGCTGAAGCAAAATCCGCCCTTGATGTTTTAAATTCATTTAAATACGCACTTTCTTACCGTTCTTTCGGGGACTCGGAAGTGCGGGAACAATTGGCGCAGTTCGCTCTTCAGACTTTTAATAATACAAATATTCCACAGGAGCAAAGAAATGAGATAGCGCGTTTTGCCGTTGAAGAATTGGAAAAGCAGGTCCGGCTCATTCCGGGAGACGTTAAATACAAGCTGTTTCTTGCCAATCTTTTTATGGTTTTTAGTTCGGCAGACCCAACCTACAGCCAAAAAACGGAATTAACTTTGCTGGAAGCATTGAAGCAAAGCCCGACCAAACAGCCGGTTTATTTTACTTTGGCGCAATATTATTTTAATACCAATCAGGCGGAAAAAGCTCTTGAAATATCCTGGAAAGCCGCTGAACTTGCGCCTAATTACGTTGATGCCCAGGTTAATTTAGCAATGGTGGCCATATATCTTGGCAAAAAAGACATTGAGGAGAGAGTTACCGTTTGGATTGAGAAAATGTTTGAAACCGCGAATGATGGCCATAATCAATATCCTAAATTAATCAATGCTTATTCCGCCGTAAATAATTATTCTAAAGTTGTTGAATACTACGGGAAGCTTATAGATGTCAGAAAAAAAATAAATCAACCCGATAACGCTCAAGACCGTATTAATTTTGCCATAAGTTTAGCTAAAATTGGCCAAATTGATTTGGCCAAAGAACAGGTTAAGGAAGCGGTCAGGCTTGACCCGGATAAATACGGAAAAGAAGAAGAGGAGATAATAAAATATTTAGAAAGCGGGCAGGATTTGCCTTAGTTTGGCCTTGATTCGTACAGTCAGCGGAATTAGAAAATATTCAAGGCTTATCGCAAAAATAAAGAAGTGCAAAGGATATCTGTATCCCACTCTTCCCAGAGGTGAATGCAGAAAAGCATACCATAGTAAAAATATCAAGCACCAAAAAATAATTTTTTTTCTCTTTTTGTTTTCATCTTTTGCCGCTTTCCACCCCGCGACAATCAGCCCCGCCGTAATTGTCAGCCAAATTATTTTTCCGGCAATATAAACGCTGAATGCCGGAGCGGTCAGGAGGATTTGCAGGTTGGCAAGAAATGATGAAAAATCACGTTGCATTAAAAAGGTATATAAATTAGGGGAAGCAGAGAGCAATGGTTTGGCAAAGAACATTTGCAGAAGGTCTACGTATCCGTCTTGTATGAATAAGCGCGGGGTAAGGGCCAATACAAAAAAAGCATATTCATAAAAATGTTTCATAATAAATTTTCTGGCTTTTAGTCCGGCTTCTTTCAGGACAAGAGTGTCATAAGGTTTTACCAAAGGAGGTTCGGCTACTGCTTCGGGGTTATCTTGGAGATTATAAAATTTTCCAAAAAGATTCAGGTTGCCGAAATATAAATTGTGATTGGCAATAGAGGAAAATTGCCAAGTGCCTAAAGATATTTTGTTTCTTATAAGCCAGGGTGATGTTATGGCGGCAAAAATAACCAGCGCAATTATGGTTGTCTTTATAAATTTTTTGAACGAATCAGAAGAAAATGCCAAAGCCAGAATGAGCAATGGTGAAAGAGCCAAGGTAACCGGCTTGGTTAAAGCCGAGAGAGCTAACAAGGCCGCGGAAAAATAAAAATATCGCGTTTTTTCCGTTTTAATTCCCATAAGGGCAAAAAGGATTGATGGCAGAAGAAATAAGTAATTTAAATTTTGAGCGGTGATAAAATTTGTAGAAAATATGCTGTGCGGCTCTATCGCCGTAAAAATTACGGCCCAGCGCGCGGTTTTTTCTTCAAAAACAGTTCTTCCCATAAAATAGGCCATGACCATTATTGCTCCAAAAATAATGATTTGCACGATTGCTGTTACAAAAAAAGGAATCTTAAAATAAATAAATGGAAGCAGGAAGAAAGGATAAATAGGGGTTCTGAAGTTATCCGGATAAGGAGGAGCCCCCGTATCAATGGAAAAAGTAAAGTTGTTGATAAGGTTTATGGCCGGTTGAATATAGGAAGAGCCGTCACTGGCATCTAGATAACCCGGACCTAGCATCAACAAATAGGCCAAGGCAATGATTCTGGGTATAAATGCCAGAAGAAAAATAAACAGAATTATTTTTTTATCCCGTAGTTCAAGCGGCTTCATTTTATGACAGATTTAAATTATAAAAAAAATAAAGTTATAGGGTTTGTTTTGGCTTATAACGCAGCCCCTTTTCTCGAAGGTCTTTATAAGAGGATTCCTAAAGAAGAATTTGATGATATTATTCTTGTTGATGACAGCTCGCCGGACGATACTTTAAAAGAGGCCGGGCGTCTCGGAATAAATTTTTTTACGCATGAACATCTTGGTTACGGCGGCAATACGAAATACGCGTTGAAAAAAGCTATGGAAATGGGCGCGGAGTTTATGGTGGAAATACACGGCGATGGCCAATATGATCCGGCGGTTATTCCCGCGGCCCTCAAGAAAATGCGGGAAGGATATGGCCTTATTCTCGGCTCTCGTTTTACCGATTGGCGCCAGCCCTTGCGTGACCGCATGCCTATTTCTAAATATCTTGCTAATGTTGGTCTAAGTTTTATTGACCGGACTATACTCGGCGTTCCGTTGACTGAATTTCACACCGGGTTTCGAGTATATTCGCGCCGTCTCTTGAATGAAATTGACGTAACCCATACGTCAGACGACTTTCTTTTTAGTTTTGAGGTGATTGTACAGGCGCGGTTTTGCGGACTGAAAATAGGCGAAGTTCCTATTCGCTGTGATTATGCAAATGAGCATAGTTCCATTAGCTTTAAAAAATCAGTACTGTATGCGTTTCAGACCCTTCGTGTTTTATTTTGGTACTTATTAGCCCGTCTCGGCTTTAAACATCCTCTTTTTTTGTGTAGTTCGGCAAAAAAATACTCTTAATGTTTTATATGTTTTATTAAGTAATTTATGTATTCGCGCATGGCCTCTTGCCACGGCCTTAGCGATATTTTTTTTGATTTCATTCCTTCCATTTTTCCTCGTTTAAGTTTTGTTGAAGCATGGTTGAGTATTTTGATGGCCCGTATTTTTGCGCTAAATTTCCCTGATTTTAGCATAAAACGCGCGATATCAAAATAGGACGCAGTACCGCTGTTTACTAGATGGATTGTTCCTGTTAGGCGGCTTCTCATGAGCTTGGTTATCCCTTGAACAAGGTCAAGCACATACGTTGGAGAGCCATAGCGGTTCTGAATCGCGAAAATAGTTTCCCCTTTTTGCATCATCTTGAAAAACTTGAGGGCGAATTTTTTGTCCCCCTTTTTTCCTCCGCCAAAAAGCCACCCCGTCCTAAGAATCAGGTGATTTTTAACCAGATCTTTTATGATGATTTCTCCGATGTATTTGGTGCGGCCATATACATTAAGAGGTGAGGCAGAATCTGTTTCCATATACGGCGTTTTTTTTCTTCCATTGAATACCGCTCCGGTAGAGAGAAATACCAGTCGTATATTTTTTTCTCCGCAGATTTTAGCAATATTATAGGTCCCGAGAACATTTGTTTCGTAAGCTAGTTCCGGGCTGTTCTCACATATTTGCATGTCTACTAAAGCCGCAAGATGGAGTATAGCAGACGGCCTGTATTTTTTGACAGCGTTTTGAATGCTTTTTTCATCAAGAATGTTTAGAACCGAGCGTGGCGGCTTTTTACCGAAATCGATTTGCGACCCAACCATCCCACTGCCTCCTGTTATCAAAATTGATTGATTTTGAAATGAAATATTTTTTGACATATTTATTGTTAGCGAACCCTATTACAATCCGGTCTAAAGACGGAGTTTTTATTTAGTTTTTTTAGAACTTTTCTTTTTTCTTTGGCCTGAATGTCGGAGTTTCCGGGTTGTAACGGGGTGAATAGCGGGTTTTGGAACAGGAATAATGAATTTTCCTCCTTGTTTAGAAAACCACTCCTCTTTTTGTATGATTGCGTCGGCATAATTCCACGCGAGCAATAGGATATAATCCGGAGTGGATTTTTTTAGCATGCTCGGGTGTACTATGGGAATATGGGTTCCTGGGGTAAATTTATTCTGTTTGACCGGGGTGGTATCAATGATATAATCTATTAGGCCAGGGCCGATGGAACAATATTGAAGAAGCGTATTTCCTTTGGCCGGGGCGCCGTATCCGGCAATTTTTTTACCGTGTTTTTTTAGAGTTTGAAGAAGCTGATTGAGCATATGTTTTACAAGCGGAGGGCGTTTGGCGAATTTGCGGTATGTAGCAAGGCGATCCATGCCTTTTTTATGTTCTAATAGGCGAAGTAAAGATAATGATTTTTTAACGGGAAATCGCAAAGGAGAGTGTGAAGCAAAAACTCTTATGGAGCCGCCTTGGGTGTCAACGCGCTTCACGTCAAAAATCTCCAAACCGTGTTTTTTCAAGAGATATGTTAATGGAAATAGCGAGAAATAGCAGATGTGTTCGTGATACGTGTTGTCAAATTCATTGGAATCAAGAAGGTCAATTGCGTATTGCACTTCAAATACAAAGACCCCTTTTTCGTCAAGAAGTTCTTTAACGCCCGCGATAATATCATGAAGCGTATCGGTGTGGGCAAGGACATTGTTGGCTACGATAAGGCCCGCTTTGCCGTATTTTCTCAATATTTTACGCGCTAATTTCGCGCTGAAAAAATCGGCAATGGTTGGAATTCCTTTTCTTCTTGCAATCTGAACTACGTTTCGCGCCGGGTCCACTCCCAAAACACGCGCCCCTCTTTCCTTCAGCGGTTTTAGAAGAATGCCATCATTGGAAGCAATTTCAACTGTCAGTTTTTTTGCTTGAGCCGGAAAACGTTTGAGAAGTTCTTCAGCGTAATTTTGAAAGTGTCGCAAAAGCGGTGTGGACGCGGAACAAAAATACGCGTATTTTTCAAATAATAATTTTCTGTCAACAATATCAAGGAGTTGAATAAGGTGGCAGGCGTGGCAGTAATAGACGGTAAGGGGTACTTTGAGTTCGCGTTTAAGAAGGTCTCTTTTGGTAAGAAAAGAATTCGCAACGGCGGTTTTACCCAAAAATAAAAACGGCGTAAGTTTTTTATCTCCGCAAACCATGCATGTGGCGCGTTTTTTCACGAAACGGGGCGCTATATGCCGTAATGGTGAATTAAGGTCATTTTGTGAACGCATGGGATGGTATTCTTACGCGTGTTCCGTTTTTCTAAACACCCGCTATGCCAGTAACAAGATATCCAGTGGGGGCGTCATAAAGCGAGAAGGCGCGCGAAAAATTATACTCGGTCATTATAGCAAGCAGTTTTTGATTAAGCAAATTTTATTGCCAAGCAGGCATTATTTATGGTATATAGAATAAGGCATTATAAATAATAATTTTCTTAGAAGCCGAAGCGCCAATTGGAAAGCGGGTTTTTGCTTTCAATTCTGGGGTTTGGCGGTTAATTTCTTATGAAAATAGGAATCATAGGTTTAGGATTTTTGGGCGGTTCCATGGACCGTTATTTTACCGAGAAAGGAGTAAAAACATATCGTTATGATAAAAAGGGCATCGGCTCTCCCGAAGAAGTTAATGAGGCGGATGCGGTTTTTGTATGCGTGAATACTCCTTATGACGGCGTTAAAAAAGATATTGATTTATCGTATGTTGATTCGGCGGTGAAATTGCTTAATGGTTCAAAAACCGTTGTCTTGCGCTCAACCATGCCGCCGGGAACCACTGATAATTTTCAAAAAAATTATCCTCAACACAAGTTTCTTTTTAACCCGGAATTTTTAAGAGCAAAATTCGCTTATGTTGATTTTATTAATCCGCCAAGGCAGTTAATCGGATATACTGAAAAAAGTAAAGATGTTGCGCGTGAGGTTTTAGCCATGCTTCCGGAAGCTCCGCCGGATTATACCAAAATACTTCCGGCGCGTTCAGCCGAATTAGTAAAATACGCCGCCAACACCATGCTCGCGGTTAAGGTTGCCTTAGCTAATAAGATGTATGATTTTTCGCAAGCGATTGGAGCGGATTATGACGAAATAAAACATCTTCTTGGGGCTGACGCGAGAATAGGGCATTGGGGGCTTGACGTGATGTATGAAAATTTCAGGGGATATAACGGCACGTGTTTTCCGAAAGATGTTCGAACATTGGTTGCTCGCGGCAAAGCGTTAGGGGTTGATGTAAAATGGCTTGAAGCATTGGATGATGAAAATTTGGCCTTACTTGCCAAACAAGGCATGGAGGCGGATTATGGGCATCCGAAGATTCAGAAAACCTAAAGGAATTTTTTCAACGCCTTTATTTTGGTTATTACGTTTTTTGATTCCACTGTCCCTTTGCTTCTCGCAAAAGCCCTGGGTTTGCCCTCGGCAAACCCGTCGCTTGCGACCCCGATTGAAAAAATTCCTTTAGGTTTTCTTCATAAAAAAGTCATATTGTGTTTTTTTGGACGGTGTGATACATTTTTAATGCTCCACAAACCAAAGGAGTGGGCGAATGAAAAAGATTTGTTCTTTGATAATTATGTTAAGTTTTTTGTTTATTCCATCAGTGTTTGCGGGTGTACTTGATAACCCCTCGCATCCCATTTTTAGCCAGGAAAATTGGGTTTTTGATGGTAGTAAGGAATATGCTGATTTTGATCCTGACGGTACTAAGGTGATTTATACAACATTTAATCTTTATCGTAATCCGGACCACAGTAGTTATTCTTTGGAAGAAAGTATAGTTTTTGGGGAGACGGTTGTGAAAGTATATTATCTTGAGGACAAGGAAAAAGGTTTATATGAAAACGCTTTTCGGTTAGAAAAGGATGGGGTATGGCATGATGGTGGCGTTGTTTTATGGCCGCGTTTGATTAGAGATTCTTCAGGGAAAATTTTAAGAGCCTTGTTAATTATGATTGAAGTCGTTGACGGTAAGTTTAAGACAGTGATGACTCGAGAAGTGGAGAGGAAATAATAAAATATTGCACCGCGCTTGCGGTGTTTTTATATCCGCGTTTATCCGCTTCTACAGTTATCTTCCGCTTCGGGAGAGTATGGTTAAAATTGTTTTTAGAATGATGTTTAAGTCCAAGAGAAACGACTGGTTTTTGATATAAAAAAGGTCATACTGCATTTTTTCCGGGGCGTCTTCAACCGAGGCGTCATCTTCCATGTTTGTTTGCGCCCAGCCGGTAATGCCCGGAGTTACCAATAGCCGCATCTCGTAAAACGGGATGTTTTTTTTAAGGTCAGACACGTATTCCGGTCTTTCCGGCCTCGGCCCCACAAAAGACATTTCTCCTTTTAAAATATTCCATATTTGAGGCAATTCATCCAAATAACTTTTTCGTAAAAACAGGCCTATTTTAGTATAACGGAAATCCTGCTCGCCAGTTTTTTTAAATCCACTCATTTTATCCGCGTCTTTTATCATGGAGCGGAATTTTAATAGCCAAAACTCTTTTCCATGGTATCCGACCCTTGTTTGGCGGTAAAAAACCGGCCCTTCTCCCGATAACTTTATTAAAAGTGCAACAAATGGGGTTATAGCCAGCGTTGGAATAAGAAGCAGAATGGATATGGCAATATCGTTTATTCTTTTAAAAAGTTCAAAGACCCGTTTTTTGCCTCCCACCAAGTGTTCAAGAAACCAGACCTCCTGTATTAAAGAAATGGGTATTTTTCCGGTGATGCTTTCATAAAATTCCGGAAAATCAATTATGGCCGCGCCCAAAGGAATAATTTCAAAAAACATTTTCACGAAAGTTTTGTTTTCTTTGATATTTTCTGAAACAATAATGGTATCGCTGGCAGTATCGCTGATAACATGCTTCAAGCTTTGGTCAAACGCAAAAACCTTATAAGGAAGGGGGTTAAGATATTCTTCTTTTTCCGCAAGCATCATGGCTGTTGTTTCGTACCCCAGTTGCGGATTGTATTTTAAGTAATCGGCCATGGCGATTACCTCCGGGGTCATTCCAAAAAAAAGTACGCGGTTTTTAACGGCCGCGGAAAGGAAGCTGTTGAAAATAAGCCTCCAGCCAAAAATTAAAATTGTAGATAGAATAAGCGTTAAAAAAAGATTTGTTTTGGGAGTAATACGAAAAGAAGGAATAAGGTAAAAAACAAGTATGGCAAAAAGAGCGTTAAAGATTATAGTGCGGATAAGTTTTTCCAGAAATTTTGATTCGTTCTTGATTATGCGGAGGTCATAAAGCCCGGCAATTATAAAAACAATAAGCCATATTCCGAAAGCTATAGAAAAAGGGTAAAGATGCTGTTGCCATATAATAGTTTCGGGAAATTCAAGATTGCGAATAGTGAGAGCTAAATATAGCGAAAGATACAATATGGCCGTATCTCCGCCGAAAAGAACAGTCAATTTTAATTTTTTGCCAAAACCGTTCATGCGTTTTATATTATCATAAAATAGCGGGATTTTGAAGGGATTCCTTCTCGCTTGTCTAAATTACGCCTTTTATATATGATACGCTTGATGACTGATAAAAGTTCAAAAATAATAGTAACTGGCGGTGCAGGTTTTATCGGCTCTAATCTCGTTGATGGGTTAGTTAACGAGGGGTATTCAAACATTCATGTTATTGATAATCTTGTCGCGGGAAAAGAGGAGTATGTAAATCCTTCAGCTCAACTTCATAAACTTGATATCAGGGATTTTGACGCGATTGTTCCTATTTTTCAAGGCGCCCGTTTTGTGTTTCATCTTGCTGCTCTTCCGCGGGTTCAGCCGTCCATTCTTGACCCGCGCACAACACACGACGTTAATGTTACCGGAACGCTTAATGTCTTTCTTGCCGCCCGCGATGGCGGAGTAAGGCGCGTTATATATTCGGCATCTTCTTCGGCCTACGGCGACCAGAAAACATTGCCTCTTAAAGAAGAAATGGAGGCCTGTCCTCAAAGCCCCTATGGACTTCAGAAGTATGAAGGAGAGCTTCTTGCCCGTCTTTTTTCGGAGTTATACGGCCTTGAGACAGTGTCGCTTAGGTATTTTAACGTGTATGGTCCTCGCGCCGCCTCAGACGGGGCGTATGCATTAGTAATCGCCATATTTCTTAATCAGCGAAAAAAAGGCGAACCAATGACTATTGTTCCTGATGGAACACAGTCGCGCGATTATACGCATGTCAGCGATGTTGTCCGCGCTAATATTCTTGCGGCAACATCTTCCAATGTCGGCAAGGGAGAAGTTATTAATATCGGGGGAGGACATAATCGTACGGTGTTGGAAGTAGCCAAGTTTATCGGTGGCCCTACGGTTTTTATTGAACATAGGATTGAGCCTAAACATACGTTTGCGGACATTTCCCTCGCTAAAAATCTTTTGGGCTGGGAGCCGCAAGTAAAATTTGAAGAGGGGATTCAAGAGTTGAAAAAGATGTATGATTTGACGGATTAATATTTTTTTACCACACTCGCTCGCTAGTTAGGATTTTTCTAAAATTTATCTAAATTTACATTGAACGATCGGTCAATAGTGATTTAGATAAAAAATATGGAATTAAAACATCTTATACTTCAAAAAATTGCTGAATTGGGCGAGGTGATGCTTAACGGTTTTTTCCCGTCCAAATACCCGGAAGCAAGATTATGGCGTAATCTGCTCGGAGCCGAGTCCTCCTATAAATTTTCCAAACCGACTTTTTCCGCGATACTGACTCAATTACGGGAGGAGGGATTTGTTAAGCGGAAGAACACAAGAAAGAAATCTGAGTGGCATATTACGTCCAAGGGTTTAAAGCATCTTCAGTTTAAAAAGGCGTTCAATGCCAATGCGATAATGGTAAAAAAAGACGGTATTGCGCGCATTGTGTGTTTTGATATCCCGGAGCGGGAAAGGAAGAAACGGCGCTGGATTCGGGAAGAGTTATTAAGTTTGGGGTACCAGCCGCTTCAAAAAAGCGTCTGGCTGGGATTTTCTCCAATATCGGAAGATTTTTTTAAAGATCTGGAGTTGCTTTCATTGCGAAGTTATATCCATATTTTTAGCGTGGATAAAAAAGGCACTATTGAAAAGACGTGGCAGGGGTAGTAGACGTGAAAGTAAAAAATTCCCTTTTTATGCTTCTTTCCTTGTTTAGAAAATTTATCTAAATTGCTATTGAACGACCGTTCAAGGTAAATTTAGATAAATTTTTTACCAGTTTTTCCTGGATAATAATCGATACCGGAATCATTGTGTTAGTTTCTTGAAGTCGCCCCGTCGGGTTTGCATTTTAAGCTGGTTTTTGTTATAAAGGTTATGCCGTTGGCTGGGGTCAGCTTGACGGGTGAGTTCTTTGACGGTGTGTCCCTCCCTGTAGAATTGAGGGGCAAAACAAATCTTGTCCGCCAGGGCGGACATGACAGCCTGCCCGGCTGTAGAAAGAGGCAAAATGTCCGGCACGAACGACCTTATGCGCATTTCGGCTATTGTCCAGGATGTTTTTGAACCGCTTCATACTGGCATAAGTTTGGTTTTCACCATCGCGCCAAATGGCAAAGTGTGGGGGAAACGGCTTGATGTAAAAAGCACAAGCAGAGATGTTGAGCTTGAAATTTTTTCCGGCACCGATGACGGGTATGTGCTTTGGAAATTAGACGGGGGCAACCGGGTCCGGCGTTACCCCAATGTTTTGACTATCGAACAAAGGCGTAAGGTTGATATGATAATGTTTGAGGAGCGAACGATAACTCATCTTTTGAGCACGATCGTTGTGCTGGCCCCTATAAATCTTCCCGACAATTATTTGCCGTCAATGCGGCCATATTTACTTTTTCGGGGTCTGCATGAGCAACCTGCCTTACGGCGAAATATTTTTGCGCATGTTGTTGATTGTTCAGATGATTCTTCTCCGTTGGCGGGGAGTAAGGGCGGCTTATGGTCAATTCAATATTGTGATAAAAGATTTTCTTTCGTCTTTTTCGATCCCAGAGAACAAGATGAATACTTGCAAGGAAGAAAGTTAGAGAGGAATGAATATTCTATTGCTAATGTATGTTTGCATCAGCGCGCGGAGAATAATAAGACAATTTTTCCACGGCATGAATTTTATGCAGTACAAGCGCAAAATGGCGAATTCGACCTTTTTCGTTCCGGCGCGTTTCAGAGACAGAAGCTCTTTTTACGGCCCGTTGTGCGCGTAACATATGGCGGGCATGATTTCTTTGATTATTTCAAGGTGGATGACGTTTTGCTGCTTCTTGAAGAATTCAGGACAACAGAAACGGATTCGGAGTTTACGTGGACTATCGCGGTTGCTCAAAATAAGTTTATACGGAACATATTGCGTTTGCACTCAAATAGCAAAACTCTTTTTCAGGCGTTAAAAATTCAAAAATAAGTGGCTTTTATGCCGCTTTATTTTTTTTAAAAAATCTATATACTAAGTAATGGTATGTTAGAAATATCAATTGGGGCGGAAAAAATATTTGAAGTGGCAGGGTTTCCTATTACTAATACGCTTTTGACGACCTGGATGGTGGTCGGTTTTTTTGTTGTCGTAAGCCAGTTATTGGTTAGGCGGCTTCAGTTGGTTCCGGCCGGCATCCAAAGTGTTTTTGAAGCGGTCATTGAAGGGGTGCTCGGCATGATGGACGGTGTTTTGGGAGAGCGGAAAAGGTCAGAAAAATATTTTCCCTTGATCGCAACAATCTTTCTTTTTGTCATATCTTCCAATTGGTTCGGTATTTTTCCCGGGTTCGGGTCAATCGGTTTTAATGAAATTTATGAAGGAAATGAAGTGTTTATCCCATTTTTTCGGTCCGGGGCGGCAGATCTTAATTTTACTCTTGCTCTTGCCATCATTTCCGTTATTTCGGTGCAGTTTTTGGGAATCGCGGCGATAGGGTTTTTCAAGCATGCAAAGAAGTATTTCACCTTTAAAAACCCCATTGAAACCTTTGTTGGGCTACTTGAATTTATCTCCGAAATTGCTAAAATGATTTCGTTCTCGTTTCGGCTGTTTGGGAACGTTTTTGCCGGGGAGGTTCTTCTTATTATAATGGGGTTTTTGGTGCCGTATTTCGTTCCTGTTCCATTCTTGTTTCTTGAGTTATTTGTCGGTTTTATCCAGGCGCTGGTGTTTGCCATGCTGACGCTTGTGTTTCTCGGCATGGCGGTATCGGAGCATCATTAAGTTAACCAACAACCGATAACCAACAACTCACAACAGGACTGTTGTAAGTTGTAAGTTATAAGTTGTAAGTCAATAATATGGAGTCAGAATCAATGAAACTTTTGGCAACGGCCATTGTTATGGCGGTTGGGACCGTCGGTCCGGCGCTTGCCATCGGCATGCTTGCCTCAAAAGGCCTTCAGGCAATAGGTCGGAATCCGGAAGCATCGGGAAAAATTCAGACGGCGATGATTTTAGCAATTGCTTTTGCCGAGGCCATTGCGATATACGCGCTGGTAGTGGCCCTTATTATAAAGTTTGTGTAGAGACAAGAGACATGAGACAAGAGACATGGAAGTTGAAACATGTCGCATGTCGCATGTCGCATGTCGCATGTCAGAATTAATTCACCAATTTGGCATTGAATGGAAAATTCTGGTCGCCCAGATAGTTAATTTTTTTATTTTGCTTGTTATTCTGAAGAAATTCGCGTATGGCCCGATTTTAAATATTTTAAAGGAGCGAAGGAAAAAAATTGAAGAAGGGCTTTTGGCCGCGGAAGAATCGCAAAAAAAGCTTGGTGAGGCCGAGAAAGAAAAAGAGGGGATTTTGACAGATGCCAGAAAAGAATCGATCGGTATCATCCAAAAATCGGAAGTAACGGCCAGAGAAAAAGAAAGCCAAATTTTAACCGAGGCAGGCAAAAAAGCCGAAGGAATTTTCGTTGAAGAAAAAGCAAAAATTCACGAGGAAAAGCTAAAAATGAAAGAAGACATATACAAAGAATTTTCGGTATTTTTGAAAGAAGCATTAGCAAAAATTGTTGAAAAGTCGCCGCAAGATTTGGACGATAATTTAATACAAGAAACTTTGCGGGAATTGAAGGAAATGTAAAAAGTGTCATGGAAAATGAAAAACCCGCCAGACGTCTTAAGGACTTGGCGGGGGCAGAAAGTTGCCAGCTGTTTTCAAGAAGCGACAGAGATATCACGGGAAGTGATATCTCGCAATCCTGCCTGTTCCGAGCAGTGCCGGGGGAAGCGAGATTGAGGGATAAAAAGTGTTATATGAACAGCAATTCGTGAAGAGCCATACGGTTGGGAAAATTTGTTGGAGCTTTTGTCCGATTCAATTAGAATAATGTTATGCATAAAAAGGAGAATAATTTCGCTTTTATAGATAATACCAATGTGCATAAGGGCATCCAGATGCTCGGGTGGAAATTAGATTTAGCGAAATTTAGGAAACTGCTTATGGAGCGATACGGTGTTACCCGTGCATATATGTTTATAGGGTATCTTGCCGGTAATCAAGACATGTATCGGGATTTTCAGAATATGGGATATACGTTGATTTTCAAACCGACGCTCCTTAACAAAAACGGTGAAGTAAAAGGCAATTGTGATGCGGAGTTAGTGTTGCAAGTCATGATTGACCTTAGTGAATATGGGAAAGCCGTGATTGTTACGGGTGACGGCGATTTTCAATGCCTCGTGAAGCATTTGAGAAAAATCGGCAAATTGGGCTATGTCGTTAGCCCAAACATAAAATGGTGCTCAATTTTGTTAAAACGCGAGGCGAGAAGTAACCACGTATTTATTGAAGAAATGAGGTCTAGGTTGGAGTTGAAATGAAAAGGGCCCCTGATGGGACGAACCTATTAAGGGACCTTTTCGTATTGATACCACTAGTATAGCAAATGGAGGACTATTGTCAAGCGGGTGGGGATAACTAGATTTCTCATTCGCATAGCACATCAAAAAGTGTTATGGAAAGCAATAATGAGAAAAAAGAGAAATTCTACGCTGGCGGATTTCTGTATAACCCCCAAATAAAATCGGTGCTTTTGCATCACCGCGATGATAAAACACCAATTCACCCGAATCAGTGGGGATTTTTTGGGGGTCAGAACGAAGGTAGCGAATCGCCAAAAGAATGTTTTATACGGGAATTGAAAGAAGAGCTCGGCGTTGAAGTGTGGGAAAGTGAAGTGAAGGTATTGTGCGATTATTTGAATAAAAATCGCGGAACTTGGCGTTCTATTCTATGTTCAAAGTAAACTAGATAAATCGCAAATGACACTTGGGGAAGGGGCGGGTTTTGACTGGATACCGCTTGCAAAAGTATTTGAGTATGATTTAACTGAGAAAACGGCCCACGATTTAAAAACATTCCTGCGGTTAAAGGAGTAAATATAAGAGGAGTTAGGGTAATAAATAAAGAAATTTAAAAAAGTCAGGTCATTTTATGAAATACCAGTCCAAAATTTATGCCCGAGCTTTTTTGGGGGCGTATGAAAAAAAATCCGCGCCGGAAACGGTCAGGAGGTTTTTAGGCCTTGTCAGAAAAAACGGCGATTTTTCAAAATTGCCGAAAATTTTGTACGATTTTAAAAAACTTTATAATAAAAATCATGGAATTAAGGAGGTAAAAGTGGAAATAGCGCGAGAGGATAAAAGCATAATCAATCAAGTTAAAGAAATTTTAAAATTAAAACAGGAGCCGGAAGTTGAAATCAAAAAAGAAATTTTAGGAGGTGTTATTGTTTCTATTGATGATGAAGTTATTGTTGATGGAAGTATTAAGTCAAGAATTGATAATATGTTTAGGAATTAGAAACGGAATTACGCTGATTGAGTACGCTGAAATACGCTGAAAAAACATGAACAAAGTTAAAGATTTTTTATATGAAAGAGAATCGTATGAAATTCGTGGCGCCATTTTTGAAGTTTGGAAAAACTTTAGGGGAGTTTTTAAGGAAAAGATAATTGAGAATGCCCTGAAGAAAGAATTGAGGTATAGAGGATTTATTGTAGAATCACAGAAGAAAATAGACATTTACTATAAAGGCGAGAAGGTTGACAATTATACTCCAGATATTATTGTTAATAATTCCATTCTTATGGAATTAAAATCGAAGTCATTTTTAACCAAAGAAGACGAAAGGCAATTTTGGTATTATTTACGAGGAAGCCAGTACATATTAGGATTTTTAGTTAACTTCGGTTCAAAAGAAATAGAAATAAGGAGGAGAATTTATGATAAGGCCAGAGAGCAATATAAAGAAATTAGCGTTTAATCAGCGTACTCATCCGTAATATCAGCTTCTACACACATTAATGCAAGAAATAATTAATAAGTTAAAAAAAGAAATTGAGGGTTTTAAATCCGAAATCAAGGCCGAAAAAATCGGGCGGGTTTTTGAAGTGGGCGACGGGGTATGCAGAATTTGGGGGTTATCGGATGCCATGGCGCAGGAGTTGTTGGAAATAGAAACTGATTCGGGCGCGGTAAACGCCATTGCCTTGAATTTAGAGGAAGATTCTATTGGGGCAGTAATTCTCGGCGATTTTTTGAAAGTGAAAGAAGGAAATGTGGTAAAGGGAACCGGCCGCGTTCTTTCTTTGCGCGTTGGAGATGAACTGGTTGGCAGAGTTGTAAATGCCTTGGGTGACCCAATTGACGGTAGGGGACCTGTATTTGATACCGTAGACAGTCGCGGACAGGACGCAGTCAAAGCGCGGACAAACGCAGACCATACGCAGACTGACGCAGAAAGTCCGCGACTGTCCGCGTTAAGTCCGCGTGAGTCCGCGCCTGGATATTACCCGGTAGAAAAGATAGCCCCCGGTGTAATTACCCGTGAATCCGTAAATACCCCGCTTCATACCGGAATTAAAGCGATTGATGCCATGATTCCCATTGGCAGGGGGCAACGCGAACTTATTATCGGCGACAGGCAGACCGGAAAAACAGCAATAGTTATTGATGCCATTATTAATCAACAGCAGGATACTTCGCGAAGAACGCCGATTTGCATTTATGTTGCTGTGGGCCAGAGAGAGTCAAAAGTCGCCAAAATTGTTGCTGAATTGAAAAAGAAAGGAGCGATGAAATATACGATTGTGGTTTCCGCATCCGCATCCGAGCCCGCGCCCTTGCAATATTTAGCGCCATTTGCCGGATGCGCCATAGGCGAGTACTTCATGGACAAGGGTCAGGACGCATTGGTGATTTATGATGATTTAACCAAGCATGCTTCAGCTTATCGCCAGGTTTCTCTTTTATTGCGCCGTCCTCCGGGGCGAGAAGCATTTCCCGGAGATATTTTTTATCTTCATTCGCGCTTGCTTGAAAGAGCCGCGAAACTCAATAAAGATTACGGAGGCGGTTCTTTAACTGCGTTGCCGATTATTGAAACCCAACTTGGCGATGTTTCCGCGTATATTCCAACCAATGTCATTTCAATTACCGATGGCCAGATTTATCTTGAGCCGGATTTGTTTTATCAAGGGATAAGGCCCGCTGTAAACGTTGGGTTGTCGGTTTCGCGCGTGGGTTCGGCCGCTCAAACCAAGGCCATGAAAAAAGTCGCCGGCCGGCTTCGTTTGGATTTAGCGCAATTCCGGGAATTACAGGCATTTGTGCAGTTTGCTACTGATTTGGACGAATCAACAAAAAAGAGAATTGTCCGCGGACAGGTTTTAACCGAAATTTTAAAGCAGAATGATTTGGAGCCGATGCTGTTTGAAAAACAGGTAGCGGTTTTATACGCGGGAGTAAACGGATATTTAGATACTATTGATATTGCGGAAATTAAAAATTTTGAAAAGAAGTTTTTGGAATACATTGAAAAAATGAATGACGACATTTTAGAAAAAATAAAAACCTCCGGAGAATTATCACAGGAGATTGAAGATAGATTAAAGAAAATCATAGAAGATTTCAAAAAAATGTAGCAGGGTGTCATCCTGAGGCCACAGCCGAAGGATCTTATAAGATTCTTCGCTCCGCTCGGCTCCGCTCAGAATGACGAAGGCTAAGTTTTGTTTTTCTCTTTATCCCAAGTGAAGTGATAGCTAAGCGAAGAATCTTTCTTTATGAAAAATTATTATGTATACATTGCAACAAATTGGAAAAATACCGTATTTTACACCGGAGTAACAAACAATTTAGCGAGACGCATGCGCGAACATAAAAATAAATTATTCGAAGGATTCACCAAAAAATATAATGTAAATAAATTAGTTTTTTATGAAGTGTTTAAAAATCCCATTGAGGCAATAGGCGCTGAAAAGAAAATTAAGGGTTGGTTGCGGAGAAAAAAGATTGATTTAATAAAAAGCAAAAATCAAGAGTTTAAAGATTTGTCTGACGAATTATTTTGAGATCCTTCGGGTGCGCCCTCAGGATGACGAAAAAAGTATGCCTTCAGTAAAATCAATAAAACAGCGAATAAAATCAGTAAAAAATACCCGCCAGATTACCAAGGCGATGGAAGTTGTTTCTGCAACGAAAATGCGAAAATCGCAGCAATTTGCTATTGAAGGCAGGCCTTATGCCCTTGCCGCCATGGAGATGCTGGGAAATGTTTTGGCAAGAACAAGGTACAGACCGCCGCTTTTACGAAAACGAGAAATTAAACAGGCGGCGTTAGTTGTGGTAACTTCTGATAAGGGCCTTGCTGGCGCATTTAATTCCAATGTTTTGCGAAAAGCCGAAAAATGGATTTTAGAAAATAAACAAAATTATCCTGTGGATTTAGTAACGGTAGGCAGGAAATCGCGTGATTATTTCCAAAACAGAAAAGAAAATGTTGTAAAGGAATTTATTGGTTTCGGCGATTTTATTGAGCCGAATCAGACAAAGCCGTTATCTGATTTTCTTACGCGCGGATTTTTAAAAAAGCAATGGGATTTAGTTGAAATAATTTATACTAATTTTCGCTCCACTTTAAAACAAGAAGTAAAAATGGTTCAGCTTTTTCCGGTTGATTTGGAAAAAATAAAAGATACAATTGTGGGTATAACCCCAGAATATGGAAGATTTGCAGTTAATAGTGAAAATCCCAAATCCCAAAATTCGCCCCCTCGGCGAATTCCAGGGCTTCGCCCGTCGGAAGCAAATACTTTTGCTTCCGACCCAAATTCCAAACAAATTCAAAATTATCTTTATGAGTATAAGTTTGAGCCGTCGCCAAAAGCTATTCTAAATTCACTCATTCCTCATTTGCTCGAAATGCAAATTTTTCATATGATACTTGAGTCAAATGCTTCGGAACATTCAGCTCGGATGGTGGCCATGAAAAACGCTTCGGAAAACGCAGCAGACATTATTCAGGAGTTGACTTTGCAATATAACAAGTCAAGGCAGGCGGGAATTACGCGTGAATTAACGGAAATAACTGCTGGTAAAGAGGCATTGGAGGTGTAATCATGCGAATGTTTTTGCAAATGTCTCCGAATAATATGCTAGTTAAAATATAATTTTATGGTTGAGCAACCAGGAGAAAAAATTCATCAATCGCCGGAGTCAGTTCATGAGCGTATCAAAGAATTAAGAAAAATAATCTATGGTATAGCCAAAAAAAGTGAGGGTGCGGATTTATTTAGGAAAATAAATAGTCGAGAATATGATTTTGCAATGCAAATTCAGAAAAACCACCCTGATTATGTTAAATATCGTTCTTATCATCAGCTCATTGGAAGTACGCCATCCCATAGGTCTCTGGATGGAGATTTTGAAGGAATAGATTCTGTTGAAACATTCTATAAAATATTAATAGAAGAAATTAAAAATAATGATAAATGAATGCAAAGTTATGAATGGTAAAATAACACAAATCATCGGTCCGGTCGTTGATGTGGAATTTCCGGAAGGAGCAAAACTCCCGTTGCTTTTGAATGCGCTCGAAGTCCGACTTCCCGGGGAAGTCGGACTTCAACACATAGTTTTAGAAGTGGCAAAACACCTTGGCTCGCAAAGGGTTAGGGCTGTTTCTTTGGGTTCTACAGATGGTTTGCGCCGTGATTTGGAAGTAACCGATACCGGTGCTCCGATTGCTGTTCCGGTTGGCGCCGAAGTTCTTGGCCGGCTTTTTAATGTGTTGGGCAAAACTGTTGATAATAAACCCGAACAGGAGTTTAAGACGCATTGGCCGATTCACAGAAAATCTCCGTCGTTTACGGACCAATCAACCAAAACGGAAATTTTTGAAACCGGTATTAAAGTTATTGATTTAATCGCGCCGATGGTTAAGGGCGGAAAAGTCGGGCTTTTTGGAGGAGCCGGAGTTGGGAAGACGGTATTGCTTATGGAATTGATCCGCAATGTTTCTGAAGTGGCTAAGGGGGTTTCTCTTTTTGCCGGAGTGGGAGAGAGGACGCGCGAAGGAAATGATTTATACCGTGAAATGAATGAATCGGGCGTTATTAATAAAACCGCGCTTGTTTTTGGGCAGATGAATGAGGTGCCGGGCGCGAGGTTGCGCGTTGCCTTGACCGCCTTAACCATGGCCGAATATTTCCGCGACGAAGAATCAAAAGATGTTTTGTTATTTATTGATAATATTTTCCGTTTTTCGCAGGCCGGCTCCGAGGTCTCAGCTCTTCTTGGCCGTATGCCTTCAGCCGTCGGTTATCAACCGACACTTGCAACAGAAATGGGAGAGTTGCAGGAGCGCATTACTTCAACAAAGAAGGGCTCAATTACAGCGGTTGAAGCAATTTATGTTCCGGCTGATGATATTACCGACCCGGCTCCGGCAACGACTTTTAGCCATCTTGATTCAACGATTGTGTTGTCGCGCCAATTAACCGAGCTTGGAATTTATCCTGCGGTGGACCCCCTGGCTTCAACTTCAACAGCGCTTGACCCTAAAATCGTCGGGGAGGAACATTATAAAGTTGCCCGGGATGTCCAGAAAATTTTACAGCGTTATAATGAACTTCAGGATATTATCGCCATTTTGGGAATGGAGGAATTGTCTGAAGCGGATAAGCTAACAGTAAATCGGGCGCGTAAAATTCAACGCTTTTTATCTCAGCCGTTTTTCGTTGCCGAGACATTCACGGGCCGTTCAGGAAAGTATGTTTCCCGGAAAGATATGATTCAGGGTTTTAAAGAAATTATTGAAGGATTGCATGATGCCAAGCCGGAAGACGCGTTTTATATGAAAGGAGGAATTAGCGAGGTCTAATTTTCAATTTTCAATTTTCAAATACGAAATGACGGCGCGACTTGCGAAAAAATAAAAAGCTGTCACATAGACAGCTATTAAGCCTCTCGCTTATTTCACCTTTTTTATATTAAATTCCTTACGGCCATATCTCGCTGAATTTCCGGCAGTTACCGCAATAATAACAGCAAGCAGGTTTAGTGAGAAGATAAATTGAAGTTATTGGTTTCATGTTTCCAAGTGTGTTGCATTTAGGACATGAATGCGATGATGGCTGTGAACGAGAGAGCATTTCCGATATACATGCTATAAGCGTTATAAGCAGCGGACTCGCAATGGCAAAAGTTACAAGAAGAGCGCGAATGAGAACATCCATGTTTTACCACTCGGTTAATTAGATATAGGAACTATTAGTAACAATATCTTCTTTTATGAAATTGTCAATTTATAGTTTGCAAAAAACTCTTTTTGAGGGCGAGGTTGAAAAAATAATCGCCCGCACAACCACGGGCGAAATTACGGTTTTAGACGGGCATATTCCTTTGATTTCTTCTTTAAGGGGGCCGGGTTTAGAACTTATTGACAAAAAAGGAAAAAAGGATATAATTAAGATTGACTCTGGTTTTTTGGAAATACGGCCAGAAAGCGAGGTAGTTATACTTGCCGATACCGCATAACCAAAATCCGAACCGATCTTTTAAATACTTAATGAAACGGATATACCTTTTTAAGCAAAAAATAACTCTTGATCACTACGTTGCGGAAGCGTATACGGTGCGTTGCGTGGATGATCGTTTTTGGAAAACATTTAAAAATTTTTTGCGGGAGCAAAACATTACTCATGTTGATCCTAAAAGCCCTGCCGGCGGAGTAAAAGTATTTGCGTCTCCAAATCGCGAGAGTGACCGGGAATATAATCTGGATGAACTTGCAATTTCTATCAAGCTTCATCATGTGAAAAAAGTTATGCTTTTCAGCCATAGCGACTGCGGAGCTTATGGCGGGCTTAAGAAATTCAACGGCAATAAAGATAAGGAATTGAGGTTTCATTTGAAAGAGCATGAAAAAGCCAAAGAGGTCGTGGGTAAACGTTTCCCCGGGTTAAAAATTGAAACTTACTTTATTGACGAAGAGGGCGTAATAAAAACCTCCTAAGGAATTTAAAAGAACCGGCAGAAGAGCCGGTATTTTTAAATTTGATTATTTCCAGATCGTCCTAAAACGCCAAAAAGTTACTCCCTGAGCTTGTCGAAGGGCAACTTTTTGGCTTATTTATGTAATCCTTCGACAAGCTTAGGCAGTAAAAATATAGTTTTTGGACGGTCCGGGAGGTTCATTCATTTTTTAATAATTAGGTTTTCGGAGCTACCGACGGTAAACCTTCTATTCATAACCGCGAGTTTTAGAAGCAGATAAAATATTATTGAACCGCCAATGACTAAAATTGCCACCGCGAATGAATCATATTTTATGATAAACCATTCTTTATCCCACGGGAAAGCGATATTCATTCCGAAGAATCCGGTCAGGGCCGCCGCAAAGGTGGTCATTTTAATTACGGCAAGTTCCCGCTGGGTGTTTTCCTCATAGAGAGTGTGTAGAAGCGTTATGGTACCCTCCAGATACTCCCGGGTCATTTCCCATAAATGTTTTGTGTAGGCACCCGCTGAATCCAGCGGTTCAAAACGGCGGAGTCCGTATTTTTTAAGGAAATCCGATTCGTCTTTGGCGATAGTATGAAATCGTTCTTTTAAAATATCCTGCATTTGAAGGAGTCGAGCTTCCACATAAGTAATGGTTCGGCGTATTTCCAGAAGCCGCCGCCTTATTTCCGGAAAATCTTTGTAGCGAAGCGAGCGGGAATCCCGGATTTTTGATATTTCATCCCAAAAAGCCCTATGTCGTCCAAGATAATCTTCCAGCTGGAATTCAAATTCACGGAAAAAAATATCGTGTTTGACGAATGATTCCAGTTTAATCATGTCTGGTAGTGTGTTTTTGAAGCGAAGTATGGTAAGGGAAGGAGAGCGGTGTATTTCCATTTCCGGCCCCTTTACCACAGAGGTCGGTCTTTCTTGTATTGAGGAATAAATTTCGTTTATATTTTCATCGCCGGCTTCTGAAATTACGGCAATGAAGGGTAAAACGGTTTTAATATCGCGAATGTCCCGGGGAATGGGCGCTCCTAAACTGAAAAGATAATTTATTGCAGGGCCGAGTTTTTGAGTATAAAATTCCAAAAGAAAAGTTCTGGCCTTGGAAAATTCGTGGTCATGGGATTCAATAATATTTGCTGTTTTTATAAGCAAAATTCCGTCCTCGGTAATTATAAATTCTCCGTTTTGGAACGAGGCATTAAGAAAATCAGCGTCAAATTCTTCATGAAGTTTGAAATCGGTTAAGCCAAGCGTGTCATGAAGTTTTTTGAGCTTTTTAGGGTCCAGGCCCTTAATACCTTCCCTCTCATTTAAAAAATTAAAAACCTCCTTCAAATGGATTGAAGTTCGGGGAAACCATGTGCCGAGATAGAGTCGGTGGATGATCATTATGATTATAATATTATACCTCATAAGATTTTTGGACAATTGTGCATAACTTTCAATTTTGTCGGAAATCTGTTATATTTTATTGGTATGAAGGAAATATATTTAGATCACGCCGCTACAACTTATTTAGACCCGCGGGTAAAAGAAGCGATGGATCCGTATTGGGAATTGGAATATGGAAATCCATCCAGTTTATATCGGGTTGGCCGTAGGGCAAAAGATGTTCTTGATGGAGCGCGTGTTTCGGTTGCAAAAATTTTAAACTGCCGTTCAGATGAAATTATTTTTACCGGCGGAGGAACCGAAGCGATTAATTTAGCGATTTTTGGTGCGGCAAGGTATTACGGCCAGCCGCAAGATACAAGATACAAGATACAAGATACAAGTTTTCGCGGTCATATTATTACTTCCAAAATTGAACATCACGCGGTTTTGCATTCAATGGAGGCGCTGGAAAAAGAAGGGTTTGAAGTAACTTATCTTGATGTTGATGAATACGGGTTGGTTAGTCCGGAAGATGTTAGAAAAGCGTTGCGGCCGGATACTATCTTGGTTTCAATTATGTATGCCAACAATGAGATTGGAACGATTGAGCCCATCGCGGAAATTTCTAAAATTATCAAAAATTTTCGCGAGGAATTAAGAATTAAGAATCAGGAATTAGGAAAAAGTCCCGAAACCATAATTCATAATTCATCATTCATACTTCCCGTATTCATGACCGACGCCTGTCAGGCCTCCGGTTCACTGGACATGGATGTTCAAAAATTGGGCGTTGATTTACTCGCCTTCAATGGCTCCAAAATTTACGGCCCGAAAGGAGTTGGGGCGCTTTATAAAAAAGCATCGGTGCGTTTGAAGCCCTTGATTTACGGCGGGGGACAGGAAAATCAGATGCGTTCCGGTACGGAAAATGTGCCGGGGATTGTTGGATTAGCTAAAGCGTTTGAATTGGCGCAAGCGGAAAAAGAAAAAGAAAATATCCGTTTAATTGAACTTCGTGATTACTTCACAAGGCGGCTTTTAACGGAAATTCCAAAAGTCGTTTTGAACGGGCATCCGGCAAAGCGTTTGCCGAATAATATAAATGTTTCAGTTTTGGATATTGAAGGGGAAGCGGTTATTTTGTATCTTGACTCAAAAGGAATTTATATTTCTACCGGTTCTGCTTGCACTTCAACCACCCTTGACCCATCGCATGTTATTTTGGCGTTAGGCAAGCCATATGAATACGCCCATGGTTCATTAAGATTTACTTTGGGTAAGCGAACAACCAAAGAGGAGCTGGATTATATTATGGAAGTTTTTCCCGGTATTGTTAAAAAACTACGCGCAATTTCTCCGGTTCGGATGGAAGTCGGACAAACAAATGTCAGTCATCCCGAGGCCTTTGCCGGACAAGGTTCGAAGATAAAAGTAGGTGGTAAAAATTATAAATAAAAAAAGGGCTTTATGCCCCTTAAATATTTGGTCCATTTTCAACTTCGCCTTTTTCACTTATTGTAAATACAAAACCCTTGTTTTTCAAAAGTTCAGAGATATCGGTTTCGGAATGAACAATGAATGTTTGAGGATTTCGCACAAAGGCCTTTCCCCTGATACCATGAACCGAGGAAAGCGTTTCCCGCAGCTGTTCAATGCTGGTATTGCCGTGTCCGAGATCTATAATGTAGATGTAAAGAAACTGTTTGTCCATTTTTTCGTTTCGCGTACTTTAATGGTCCGGAAAGAATTATTTTTAAGCATAATAGGATTATAGAGAAAACGCAACAAGTAAAAAAGCCGCACGGGTTAGGTGTGGCGGTACGGGTTCTAATCGGAATAAGAAGAACGCGCAAGAGATAGGGTGACATATTCTTCTACTGAAAGTGGTTCCCATACCCTAATGATGTTTATTAGTTCGTATCCCGGAAGGGGGTTTTCGCGACAGTATAAGGAAACTGTTTTCTCCGGCCAATCAAACTCGGTCTTCATGCGGCTTTTTACTTTACTGGCAATCGTCTTGATTTCATTGTCCGTAAGTTCGTATTTTTCTAATTTGTAGCTGGTTGTACTGATAAGACGTTCGGGGTCAGGCGTAATAATATACGGGAAACGTTGAGAAAGATACAATTCCGGGGGCAATGAGTTTAATGCTTTGTAGAGCGCGAGAAACCTTGCCATTATTAGTCCCTTTTTGAGTTAAAGAACAGTATATAAATTATAAGTTATTTAATTTAAAAAGTCAAATATATGGATGTAAATCCCAAAATAAACATCAACGCAGATGTTGTGAATCAGTACACCGGCGAGAAGTGGTATTATTCCGATATCGTTAAGGAGCATTTTTTCAATCCCCGGAATTTAATGCTGGATGAGCCGGATGAGTCGCAATATGACGCGGTTGGGATGGTCGGGAGTCCGGCGTGTGGAGACATGATGAAGATGTGGCTGAAAATTGAACAGGATTCAGAGCGTGTGAAAGAAATGAAATGGCGTACTTTTGGGTGTGGTTCCGCAATTGCCGCAACTTCTATGTTCAGCGTTATGGTTACGGAAAATGGGGGACTGCCCATAGGCGAGGCATTAAAAATAAAGCCCCAGCATATAATGGAGCGATTGGGCGGCCTGCCCAATAGGAAAATTCATTGTTCGGTTTTGGCAGATAAGGCGTTTCGAAAAGCGGCTAATGAGTATTTCCGCAAGACAGGACAAAATCTTCGTGTTATGATAGAAGGAGCGTGCGTGATTGATTCAAAATTGAATATTACCGATAAGGATATTGAAGAAGCTGTTTTGGAAGGCGCGACGGATTTGGAATCGGTTCAGAAAAAATTAAAGGTCGGTGTCGGCTCTCCGGAAATTATTACTGAGGTAGAACAATTAATTAGATTTTATAAAGAAAAATATTATGGTTAGATTTAAATTTAATCCGGAAAAGGGCGGTGTTGAAAAAATTATTGATCCCGATGAAAAAAAGCTGGAAAGAATGCGTGAAGAGGTACTGTTGTTGGAGTCCGAAAAAAAGAAAAGGATATTGTCTCCAGAAGAAGAAACCCGCCTTTGGAATTTTAAAAAGAGAATCGGAGTTATAGATATTCCCGATTCCGAAATTCATACCGGGCAGTATTTATAAAAAATAGCCCAATAAGGACTTGGGCTTGAATTTGTCAGCGGAAGTTTTTTTGTCGGTTTTCCAAGCGCGAAAGAATATTTTCTATTTCTCGTTCATCTTGCTTTTTAACGGCTTTTTCCATTTCGTCGAGGTTATACATCATTTCAATCGGGTCATAACCGTAAGTTTGTATAATGCGCCTTGCAAAATTGTCAAGATTTCTGTTCATGAATGCCTGAATTATTTTTCCAAGTCGCATAGCTTTTGGATTGTCAACAATTGGCATGTTCGTTTTACGCCCTCTTATTCCAAAGAACATTATTAATGTATTATAATCTAATATTATGGAAGGTCAAGTTCCTCAAAATAACTTAACACCGCAATCCCCCGAAGTTAAAAAACCTGTAAAAATCGGTAAAATTATGGCCTGCCCCGCACCAATTCTGGTTACGATGCTTTACTTGTTTTAAGTGTGAGCCGAAGGCGATTCCGCGAAACAATGTGCCGCTTTTTCTAAAAATATTTTCGGAATTTGGTGCGGGGTTAACCGGAATCTTTCAAAATAATTATGGATGAACAAAATCAACAAAATAGCCAATCGCAAGAGAAGAAGCCCCTGAAAATAGGGAAGATAGTTGTTGATAGAAATCTTTGTATTGGCGCGGCCTCCTGCATTGCCGTAGCGCCGGGTGTTTTTGAGCTTGATTCGGAAAATAAGGCCGTGATATATAATGATAAGGGGGCGGATGACGAAACGATTCTTTTGGCCGCTAAATCATGCCCTACACAAGCAATATTGGTTTTTGATGAAGAAGGAAATCAGATTTATCCGTAAACGTGAAGCGTTTAGCGGTTAGTGTATAGCGCGGTTCAGAGTCCTTACGACCCCCTATCGAGAGGGGTTATAAATCAGAATTGTGAAAAAGTCTAAGGTGTTGAATAATTATGGATTTATCTAATCAATATAATAAAATTGCAAAAGAATTTTCTCGCGTTCATGATATTGGCGAGAATAGCAATCGAGAAAACCGGAAAGTTTTTTATAGCAACCTTGACTTTATAAAGCCGGGGATAAAGTTGCTTGACCTCGCTTGTGGTGATGGTCTTGATTTGGCCTACTATAAGAGTTTAGGCGCGGAGATATATGGTTTGGATGCTTCGGAAGAGTTTGTCGCCAGCGCTAAAGAGAAATTACCGAAATCAGATATACGAGTCGGTCTTTTTAAAAACCTTCCGTTTGAGAATAATTTTTTTGATGTCGTTTTAAGTAAATATGCAATACAGACATCACATGATTTGAATCCGGTATTTTCAGAGATTCATCGCGTTCTCAAGTCCGGCGGGATTATGATGTATCTTGTTACTCATCCTTTTCGCCAGTATTTTGAAAAAAGAGACGTAAAAGCCGATTATTTTGAGCAAAAAGTTGTTGAGCCGAGGATTCTTAATAACTCAATTATTGTTCAGGAGCCAACCCACACAATGAACGAATATTTGAATGAATTTCTTTTTAAGAATTTTGATATCCAATTTTTTCAAGAATACTGGGATACTGCCGCTGAACAGATTGATGGTAGAAAGTATCCAGGGTATTTTATTCTTAAAGCGAAAAAGCGCTAAACGAGAAAGCTGGTTAATAAATTAAAATCATAAATTATGTACGAACCAAAAAACTTTGACCACCTTTTAGGAACCGCTGGTTTTAGCGACACGCTTCTTAAAAATCACTTCACTCTTTATCAAGGATACGTTACCAACACAAATAAACTTGCTGATGCTTTATCACAAATGATAGAAACGGAAAAAATCGGAACACCGGAGTATGCGGAACTGAAGCGAAGATTCGGTTGGGAATTTAACGGAATGCGGCTTCACGAACTTTACTTTAGTAATATGAAAAAAGGCGGAGTGGCGCTTGATACAAATTCGGAACTCTATAAAAAAATTATTGCAGATTTCGGAAATTATGAAAACTGGGAGAAGGATTTCAAAGCTACGGGAGCAATGCGGGGAATCGGGTGGACAATTCTTTATTACGACCCAGAAGTAAAACGCGTGTTCAATGTTTGGATTAATGAGCATGATTTTGGGCATTTGGCCGGATGTAAGCCGCTTTTGGTGCTTGATGTTTTTGAACACGCTTACATGCTTGATTACGGACTTAAACGCGCCGATTATATTGAAGCGTTTTTTAAAGCCATAGATTGGGAAGTGGTTGCTTCGCGTTTTTAATTTTATCCGCAACTATTTTTAACAACCATGAAAGAGAAAGAAAAATATACTTCTGAACAAATCGAAAAATTTGAAACGTCAAGAACAATTTCTGACGCGGAGCTATTAAAATCCGGCGCGCGTTACGAAATTGACGGACAAACAGGGGAAAAACGGCTAATTGCGTCAGTGGAACAAACAGAACGTATTCATCAAGCGGTGGAAGATTTGCTTGCCAAGAACATTCTTAGTAAAAAAGAATTGAAAGATGTTGATTTTGATTTAACGTTTGAGGGGGAGGAGGGCGGAACCGGTTTTGAATTTGAGGTTGAAGAAGAGCAGAGGATACTGGTATCGCCTGAAAATATTGAGATTAAGGAGTGGAAGAATCATATTATTGACGTATATGATCAGTCCGGTAGGTGCCGCATCAGGGTGAAAAACGGAGAACCGCGGCTTTCCTTAAAGGTGCCGCTTTTATCGCGGGATACGGAACGCGCGAAATGCTGTGTAAGGATTGAAATAAAGCCGCGAACTAAGGGGAAGGCGGCTATTTTTGAAAAAATGCGTGAGTTGATACTTCATGAACCGGGAACAGAAGTCCATGAAAAATGGGGAACCCCTATTAAGACCAGGGACGGTAAGAAGATTTGGATTAATAAGGATGACCAGGGAAATTACTGGATAGAAACGGACGAGGGTGTGTCTGTGGAGGAATTATTGCCCGAAGGTGTCAGATATATAGGCCACGAAAAAAGTAAAATATCAATAGACAGGAACAGAGCCGTTGCGTCTCCTATAGAAAAATTGTCTAAGCTTAACATAGTTCGTGGCAATGCTGAAAATTTTGAAACTTTTAAAAAGTTATTTCATGAAAATTTGGAATCAACCAGCCGGACCGCCAAGGGTTTAGTGGATGCATCCGTGAGTTCAAAAAAAGAAAAGCCGTCTATGGGAAAAGAAAAAATTACCGAATTTATGAAACAAAACGAAGAAGAAGTTATACAGTATATTTGGAATAGTCGCGATAGAGCTTATAATACTTCCGAGGAGATAAAACAATTGCTTAACGATATTATCGGAATAATAAACAAAAATATAGCATCGGAACCTTATAAATTAAGGGAATGGCCATGGCGGGATTTGCCCGCGGAAAGAATACGCGAGGAAGTGGAGCAATTTACATATGATTTATTTTCTAAGTTAGCCGGCATTGAAAGGGGCGCGGAAAAACCTTATGAAGTAGCATGCTGGGCGGAGCTTGAATATGACAGGAGAATCCACCCGCTTGTTGACGGATGCGGAAGGGTTTCAAAAGCGATTTCGGCATTTATATTATTACGCTATAAACATCCACTTCCGGACTACGGGTCGCGTGATGAGTATTATAAGGCAATGAATGATGATGAGGACTGTTTTAAAAATTATTATCAGGGAGCGCTTCTTCGTTCAATAAACAAGGATTATCTAAAGTAATGAGAAAGTCCGTTAAAAAAGATTTACAATTTATAAAAAAATGTTTTGGACAGAAAAAAGACGCGTCTGGCCGGTATGTTTGGCGCCATGCGCATGATGCCGCGTTATATCTTGAAAAAATAGCCCGGAAATATAAAGAGACAGATCCTGCTATGATTGATAAACTTTATCTTGCTGTCTTGGGTCATGACCTTTTGGAAGACACCAAAGCTACTAAAAACGAAATACAAAAAAAGTGGGGTAAGGATGTATTGAAGTATATTGAGGCCTTAACAAACAAAAAAGGCGATACCGATTTTAGCGGTTATATAAAACAATTGCGAGACGCGCGAGAGGAGGTATTACTCGTGAAATTCGCGGATATATTCAGTAATGTATCAAATTCTGTTAGATTCTTCGGTTCATTTGATTCGCATTGGATTAAGACATTCTGGCTGCCGTTACTTAAGGATTATAACCAAAATTTATTTGGCAGAAAATTCTTATTATATCCCCGGACGGCATCGGCCATGATAAAAGATATTCAGAGAGAAATTCGCAACCTTTTAAAAAATGCGATAAAAAATAAAAATTAGCTTTTTATAAATTAATATGTTATAATATAAATATGGAACCAGAACGCAATTATTTTAATATTAAAGGCCCTGAAGAAATTAATCGAGAAATGGTTGATGAGCTTATGGCCGGTGGTATGACTAAGGAAGAGGCCGAAAAAGAGGCGGCAAGGCGGATGGATTTGAGAAAGAGGGGAATGCGCGAAGAAGCTGATAAAAATCTATAATCAAAGATATGAAAGAACGGGTGGAAAAAGCCCTGGATGAAATTCGTCCTCTATTGGCTCGGCATCTTGGCAATGTTGAATTTGTCAATTTTGAAAATGGTGTTGTATATGTTCGCATGCTTGGTACTTGCAATGGTTGTCCGTTGTCGCGGTTAACTTTAAGGGCGGGGATTGAAGGATTACTGAAAGAAAAAGTTGAAGGAGTGGAGAGGGTAGAAGCTATATAAATTCAAAATTCAAAGCATTAAATCCTAAATAATATAAAAATTCAAAACATAAAAAGTAGGTGGTTTTGGATTTTGGCATTTGAATTTATTTGGGTCGGAAGCAAACAGTTTTGCTTCCGACGGGCGAAGTCCGGGAATTTGCCGAGAGGGCAAATTTTGTGATTTTGAAATTGGGATTTTATGTTTTTTGATATTGAAAAACAAAATAATATAGATAATAAAGAATACCACAATTTGAACCAGCGTCAGGTTATTATTTTGACCATTGTTTTAACTTTTATAATTTCCGTTGCCACCACTCTGGCAACGGTTTATTATCTTTCGGATGTTTTGAAAATTACCATTACCCCCAACATTTATCAGAATACTCTTCCGGTTCAGGAAAAAATCACTAAGGAGATTAACGAAAAAGTTTTGCGCCAGGATGAGTTGGTTGTATCAGTAGTAAAAGAAGTTTCGTCGGCGGTGGTAAGCATTATTGCCGCTAAAGATGTTCCGCTGGTTGAGCAGTATTTTATAAATCCGTTCGGTGGCGACCAGTTTTTTGATGAATTTTTCAGGCAGTTCCAGATTCCGCAGTATCGCCAAAAAGGTACGCAAAAACAGCAGGTTTCAGCGGGCACAGGTTTTATCGTTTCTTCAGACGGCCTTATTATTACCAATAAACATGTTGTTTCCGATACTTCCGCCGAATATACCGTTTTTTTCAATGACGGTTCCAATACTTCGGCAAAAGTTTTGGCTTTAGACCCATTTCAAGATTTAGCTATTTTAAAAGTTGACAAATCAAATTTGAAAATTGCTGTCTTGGGCGATTCTTCAAAAATTGATATAGGTCAGTCGGTTATAGCAATTGGAAACGCGCTGGGCGAATTTAGAAACACTGTAAGTGTTGGTATTGTTTCCGGACTTGGCAGGTCAATCATCGCTTTCGGTTCCGGTATAGGCGGGGAAGAATTGCAGGAGTTGATTCAGATTGATGCCGCGATTAATCCCGGGAATTCAGGGGGTCCCTTGTTAAATTTACGTGGAGAAGTTATCGGTATAAACGTTGCTATGGCCCAGGGCGCGGAAAACATCGGTTTTGCCATTCCGATAAATAAAGCCAGACGTGATTTGGAAAGCGTTAAATTAAAAGGAAAAATTATTTATCCTTTTATCGGCATTCGTTACCTGACAATCAATAAAACTATCCAGGAAGATAGAAAATTATCGGTTGATTACGGGGCATTGTTGGTTGAAACCGATGATGGTCCGGCAATCGTGGCCGGAAGTCCGGCTGAAAAGGCAGGATTGAAAAACGGCGATATTATACTTTCAATAAATGGTGAGAAAATTGAGCAGGAAAAACCGCTTTCGGAAATTCTGCAAAAATATTCGGTGGGAGACGGCATAACTTTAAAAGTGTTGAGAGAAGGAAAAGAGTTTGAGGCATCACTTATGCTTGTAGAGAGAAAGTAGTTTAATAATTTTTAATTTTCCAATTTCCAATTTTCAATAAATTATCCAATTTCTAAATTTCCAAACACGGCGCTTCATAATTGAAAATTAAATCATTGAAAATTGATTGAAAATTTATAATTGATAATTGAAAATTCATAAGACTGTTTATGGGACTTATCCACAGCTATTATTACCGACCTCTTGACAAGTTTTTAAGACCTGCTATACTTAACTCTTAGCCTTTTAAATATAAAGGAGGGCTCCCTGGCCGCTCGCAGTAATGGGTGGGCTAGGCAAAATTAGCTTGTTTTATTTGCGATTTTTAAAGAATTTCGCTCCTCTCGGGGGTTTAAAGTACTCTCAAAAAGGGCGATAATATTCGCAAAACTTAATAAACCCTATACCACAGGGCCTATTTATTTTTTTGTGTGTCAAAATCCTACAAATTACGAATTTTGCCGAATTACGAATTTGATGATTTTTCTCCATTCGTAATTCGATTTTATTCGTAATTCGTAGGGGAACATTTGAAGAAGTATTTTTCCAATTATAAAATGCCTCCGTTGAACCTGCCCAACCTTTCGGCTATCCAGCTGGATTCTTATCAGTGGTTTTTGGATAAGGGCCTGCGGGAATTGTTTGACGAAGTTTCTCCGATCAAAGGGTTTGCCGGCAAAGAATTGGCTCTGGAGCTTTCATTAGGAGATTATTACATTGACCAGCCTAAATTTACCGAGGTTCACGCCAAAGAACATAATTTGTCATATGAAGCGCCTCTTCGCGTTAAGGTCCGTCTTGTTAACAAGAAAACTGATGAAATAAAAGAGCAGGAAATTTATTTGGGAGATTTTCCTTTAATGACGGATAGAGGAACTTTTATTGTAAACGGGGTGGAGCGTGTTATAGTTTCCCAACTTATCCGTTCTTCGGGCGTATATTTTATTCTTAATCAGATACGCGGCAAAAAATATTTCGGAGCAAAAATCATTCCTAACAGGGGCGCTTGGTTTGAATTTGAAACTGATTTTGACGGTTCCATAAACGTAAGAATTGACCGAAAAAGAAAAATTTCCGCAACCTCCATTCTTCGCATATTTGGCATGGAGAAAAACGAACAGATAATGGACGCGTTCCGAAACATAGATAACGGAGAATTCTCTTTTATAAAGAAAACGCTTGAGCGCGATTCTTCCAAAAGCAGGGATGAAGCATTTATTGAAATTTATAAGCGCATTCGTCCGGGAGAGCTTGCCGCCGTTGATAACGCGCGTTCGCTGATTGAAGCTATGTTAAGTTTTGATAGATATGATTTGGCCGGCTGGGGACGGTTTAAATTCAATCAGCGGCTGGGACTTAAGAAAAATCCCCAAAAAGAAGAAAACAGGATATTGGATCTTCAGGATATGATTGCGGTAATTTCGGAAATTATCCGTATGAATAATTTGCAGGATGTGGTTCCGGACGATATTGATCACCTGGGAAATCGCAGGGTGCGCGGCGTGGGAGAGCTTTTGCAAAACAAGCTTCGCGTGGGCATGTCCCGTCTCATAAGAATTGTAAGGGATCGCATGTCAACCATTGATGTTTATACTATGACTCCGGCCCAGCTTATCAATGCCAGACCTTTTATCGCGTCGGTCAAAGAATTTTTTACGTCATCCCAGCTTTCACAATTCATGGACCAGGTTAACCCTTTGGCCGAACTTGAACACAGAAGGCGGCTTTCGGCTATGGGGCCAGGCGGACTTACTCGCGAAAGAGCGGGTTTTGAAGTCAGAGACGTTCATCCTTCACACTACGGAAGAATTTGTCCTATTCAGACGCCGGAAGGACAGAATATCGGTTTGGTTGGCCATCTTGCCGGATTCGCCCGCATTAATGAATTGGGACTGATTGAAACTCCGTATAGAAAAGTAAAAAACGGAAAAATTACCGGAGAAATAGAATATTTTGACGCATCATCCGAAATTCATTTCAGCATTGCTCATGCAGGAATTAAGTATGACGAACAAGGTATGATTATTGATGAAAAAGTTGAAGCTAGAATACACGGCAGTCCCGGATTGGTTAACCGCGAAAAAATCAATTATATTGATATTTCGCCGCAGCAATTTATAAGTGTGGCTACATCATTGATTCCGTTTCTTGAGCATGATGATGCCAACAGGGCCATGATGGGTTCAAACATGCAACGTCAGGCCGTTCCTTGCGTAAGAGCCGAAGCTCCGTTGGTTGGAACTGGTGTTGAAGAAAGGGCCGCCTGGGATTCGGGCAGAGTCATTCTTGCTGATGACGACGGGGTCATTACTGGTGCGGATGCTTGTTCTATAACCTTGAAATCAAAAAAGGGGAAAGAATATGTTCATATTCTTAATTCTTTTTTACGAACGAACCAGTTTACCGCTATCAGCCAGAAGCCGCTGGTTAAAAAAGGAGATAATGTTAAAAAGGGCCAGGTTTTGGCCGACGGTTCGTCAACCGATAAAGGAGAGTTGGCGCTTGGAAAAAATTTGCTGGTTGCTTTTGTTTCCTGGCGGGGAGCAAATTATGAAGATGCCATAATTATTTCCGAAAAACTCGTTGAAAAAGATATTTTTACCTCAATTCATATTGAAGACCATGCTATTGACGTCAGGGATACGAAACTCGGACCCGAGGAAACATCCCCTGATATACCCAATGTATCTGAGGAAAAATTAAAGAATCTTGATGAAGAAGGAATCATAAGAATAGGCGCGGAAGTCCGTTCCAACGATATTTTGGTGGGAAAAATTTCTCCCAAGGGCGAATCGGATTTGACTCCTGAAGAAAAATTGCTTCGCGCTATTTTCGGCGAGAAGGCTCGTGACGTCAAAGATACTTCTTTAACTCTTTCTCACGGTAAAAGAGGACGCATTGTGGGTATAAAGATATTTTCGCGTGACAGAGGCGATAAACTGGAGTCCGGAGTCATAAAAAGAGTGCAGGTTGAAGTGGCCCAACTTAGAAAGATTATGGTAGGCGATAAGCTTGCCGGAAGACACGGAAATAAAGGCGTTATTTCAAAAATATTGCCGCCGGAAGATATGCCGTGTCTTGCCGACGGAACGCCGGTAGATGTCATTTTAAATCCTTTGGGTGTTGCTTCGCGCATGAATATAGGACAAATTTTGGAAACCCATCTTGGATGGGCCGCTCAAAAATTGGGATATCGGGCTGTAACGCCCGCTTTTATCGGTGTTACCGAGCAGGAAATAAAAGATGAGCTTATAAAGGCGGGGCTCCCCGAAGACGGCAAAGTTGATTTGTATGACGGTTTAACCGGAGAAAAATTCCATCAAAAAGTTACGGTGGGAATGATTTATATAATGAAGCTGATTCATTTAGTTGAGGATAAGATTCACATGCGTTCCATCGGCCCTTATTCCTTGATTACCCAGCAGCCGCTTGGAGGAAAAGCGCAGTTCGGGGGCCAGCGGTTTGGAGAAATGGAGGTGTGGGCCTTGGAAGGTTACGGTTCCGCGCACACTTTGCAGGAAATGCTTACTATAAAATCGGATGATGTGCTTGGGAGGTCCGCAACCTATGAAGCGATAATTTCGGGAGAGAAAATCAAAAAGCCGAATTTGCCGGCATCTTTTCACGTTTTGGTAAATGAATTAAAGGGTTTGGCCTTGAATGTGCAGTTGAAAGGAATGCAGGGGGAAGGAGCCGGAACAGGGCAGGCAAAAGAGGTGGCGGATAGAAAGGAATCAAGGGAAAGAGTGAGAATGAGAGGATAGAAAGAAGATGAGGGAAAGAATGAAAACTGGATAGATAGAAGGAAACCTTGTGCCTTTTTTCACTGCCTCCATTGTATATACGGTTTTTTGATCCTACCGCCAGTCCGAGTGAAAAAAATTCCGCAAGATTTTCTTAGAAGAAGGCATCTTGCCCGGGAAAAGGGAAAACAGGCGTTTTACATGGCGTAACCGTTGGCGTATAAATTGGCTTCTACATTATTTATGGAAACTCAACGTATTCAGGATTTTGAATCAATTTCTTTAAAACTCGCCTCCCCCGAGGATATTTTGAATTGGTCGCATGGGGAAATTACGAAGCCGGAAACAATCAATTACCGCTCGCAAAAGCCGGAAAAAGACGGTCTTTTTGACGAACGGATTTTCGGGCCGACCAAGGACTACGAATGTTACTGCGGAAAATATAGAAGAATCCGTTATAAAGGAATTGTTTGTGATAAATGCGGGGTGGAGGTAACAAGAGCGGTTGTAAGAAGAGAACGCATGGGTCATATTAAATTGGCAACGCCTGTTTCGCATATATGGTTTTTGAGGGGGGTACCTTCAAAAATCGGAATGGTTCTTAATATGTCCGTGAGTAATCTGGAAAACGTAATTTATTTTCGCGGATATATCGTAACCAAGGTTGATGAGGAAAAAAGAAAGGAAATTTATGAACAGATTGAGAAGGAATTCAAGTCAAAAACAAAAAATTCCAAAGGAGCCGAGCTGACTTCTTTGAAGCAGGCCAAAGAAAAAGCGTTTGAAGAAGTGCGCTCTCTCAGGCCTCTTCAGGTAATTTCCGAAGTTGAATATCATCGTCTTTCTTTGAAATACGGCGAAATGTTTGAGGCCGATATCGGGGCGGAAGCAATCAGGAAAATTTTGGAGGGAGTTGACCTTGCAAAAATTGCGAGGGAAGTTGAAGCCGAAGCGGAAACCGCGGAAAGTATTCAGCGGGCCAAAATTTTTAGAAGATTAAAAGTTGTCAAGGGTATGCTTAAGGCCGGAATTCGTCCTGAGTGGATGTTTTTAACCGTTGTTCCTGTTATTCCTCCTGATTTAAGGCCGATGGTTCCGCTTGACGGAGGAAGATACGCAACCGCCGATCTGAATGATTTATATAGGAGAGTTATTAATCGCAACAATCGTTTGAAGCGCCTTTTTGAATTGAAAGCGCCGGAAGTTATTACTAGAAATGAAAAAAGAATGCTTCAGGAAGCAATTGATGCTTTGATTGATAATACCGCGAGACGCGGACAGTCTCCGGTTGCTTCGCAGGCCCAAAAAAGGCCGTTAAAATCTTTAGCTGACATGCTTAAGGGCAAGCAGGGCCGTTTCCGGCAGAATTTGCTTGGCAAGCGGGTTGATTATTCAGGGCGCTCCGTAATTGTTGTAGGGCCTGATTTGAAATTGGCCGAGTGCGGCTTGCCCAAAGAAATGGCTCTGGAACTTTTTAAGCCGTTTGTAATAAGAAAATTAATTGAAAGAGAGCTTACTCATAATATCAAGGGTGCGGGAAGATTAATTGAAGAAAGGCCTCCTGAAGTGTGGGCAATTTTAGAGGAAGTGATTGAGGGAAAGTATGTGCTTTTAAACAGGGCCCCTACGCTTCATCGTCTTGGAATTCAGGCATTTCAGCCGGTTTTAATTGAGGGCCATGCCATTCAGATTCATCCTATGGTTTGCCCGGCTTTTAATGCTGACTTTGATGGCGACCAGATGGCAGTTCATCTTCCCTTGACCGATGAAGCCCAGATAGAATCGCGAGATATAATGCTTTCCACTAAAAATCTTTTGAAGCCGGCGACCGGCACTCCTATTGCCCGTCCTACGCAAGATATTGTGCTTGGGTGTTTTTGGGTAACGGTTATTGAAGAAGGCCTTAAGGGAGAAGGCAAGATTTTTGCCACGCCCGAAGATGCTATTCTTGCTTATGATTTTGGGGTGGTGGATATAAGGGCGAAAATTAAGGTTCAAATACCTAATTTACAACTTATAACTAGCAACTTACAACAAACGGCAATCTTAAAAAAACAGAAGTCGGAAAAAGAAGAGTTGTCAGTTGTAAGTGGTGTGTTGTCAGTTACATTGATTGAAACATCTGTTGGTCGTCTGCTTTTTAACAAATCGTTGCCTGATGATTACCTTTTTGTGAATAAAGAAATGAATTCCAAAGACCTTGAAGAATTGGTTGACAATATGATTAAAAAATACGGAGTTCAGGCGGTGCCTACGATTTTAGATAAAATAAAGGATTTTGGGTTTACCTATGCCACCAAATCCGGAATTTCCTGGGGAATGGGCGACCTTAAAACACCCGAGAAAAAAAATGAACTTATAGAAAAAGGCGAGAAAAAGGTTGAAGAAATAAACAGCCAATACCAGCGTGGTCTTCTTACCGATAAAGAGCGATATGACCGCGTAATTGAAATTTGGAGCGAAATTATGAATGAAATTAGGGGGTTGATTCCGGAAACCCTTCTTAAATACGGCCCGATTTCTTCCATTGTCACTTCCAAAGCCAGAGGGTCGCTTTTGCAAATCAACCAGATGTGCGGAATGAAGGGCTTGGTGGTTAATCCCGCGGGACGCATCATAGAGCTTCCCATCATATCTTCTTATAAGGACGGTTTTAATGTGCTTGAATATTTCATCTCAACTCATGGCGCAAGAAAAGGAACGGCCGATACTGCTTTAAAAACCGCAGTGGCCGGATATCTGACGCGCCGCCTTGTTGACGTATCGCAGGATGTTGTTGTTTCTGAGGAAGATTGCGGCGCTAAAACCGGCATCGTTATTTATCGGAAAGATTCCGAAGAAATAGGCAGGCAGTTTGCTTCCCGCATTTTTTCAAGATACGCGCTTGATGATATTAAAGACAACGAGGGTAAGGTTATAGTTAACGCCGGAGAAATTCTTACCAAGGAGTTAGCTGAAGCGGTGGACGCATCAGGCATTGAGTCATATCATATCCGTTCTCCTCTTAACTGCAAATCATTCGGCGGAATATGCCAGAAGTGTTATGGTTTGGATTTGGGAAAACTTGAGCCGGTTAAAATTGGCGAGGCGGTGGGAATTGTCGCGGCTCAGTCAATCGGAGAGCCGGGAACACAGCTTACCATGAGGACTTTTCATATGGGAGGAGTTGCCGGAGGAAGCGATATTACTACCGGTTTACCTCGCGTAGAAGAAATTTTTGAAGTAAGAATTCCCAAGGGCAAAGCTGTGATTTCTGATGTTGACGGAGAAGTTATTGAAATTTTGGACGTAAACAGGGAAAAAATAATCAAGGTTAAAGTTGAAGAAAATTTGGATGAAGTCGTCGCGGGAACGGCCAAGGGAAAAAGAGGAAGAAAACCTAAAAAGAAACTTCCTTCCGATACCAAAGAATTCCGCATTCCTCCTGGAATGGGATTGTTTACTGAAGCCGGAAAAAGGGTGAGAGTCGGTGAAATTCTTTGCGAGGGGCACGCCGATCTTAAGGAATTATTTAAGCTTGCAGGAAAAGAGGATGTGGAGCGATATATTATCAAAGAAGTTCAGAAAATTTATTCTTTGCAGGGAGCGCCCGTGCATGACAAGCATATTGAGGTCATTGTTAGGCAGATGTTTTCCCGTGTTCGCGTAAAGGGAGCGGGCGATACTTCATTTATTCCCGGAGAAGTCATTGAAAAAATAAGATTTAGGATTGAAAATAGACAGTTGGAAAGAGCAGGAAAAAAGCCGGCAACCGCGGTTCAGATTTTGCTTGGAATCACCAAAGTCGCTTTGACCACGGATAGTTTCTTCTCCTCGGCTTCTTTTCAGGAAACAGCCAGGGTTTTGATTAATGCCGCCATTGAAGGAAAAGAAGACATGCTTCGCGGATTAAAAGAGAATGTAATTATCGGACGGCTTATTCCGGCGGGCACTGGATATAAGAAACGATAAAGTTTGTCGGCGCGGTTCCCTCGGCATTTTATTTTCGCGACACGCTCATTCCGCTCCAGCGGCGGGACTCGCTAACACTCAGCGTGATTTCAGACAATCCGAAAACTTATGATTAAAACTGGTCATTCTGAGTGAAACGAAGAATCTCTTCCCAGATTTTAAAAGTTTTCGGATTGTCTGACCAAGCAAATCGCGCTTCGTGATTGTTGCGAGAAACAAAATGCCTTCGACCGCGCCGACCTTTTGTCATTTGTCATTGCGAGGAGCGAAGCGACGAAGCAATCTAAAGAATCTCATTTATCCGCTTCGATGGGGCTGAGGAGGGAAAATAAAAATCCGGCCAAGACGAACTTGGTCGGTTTTTTGACAAATGATTTAATACGGCAGTATGTCGTTTACCGGTAGCATTTCTTTGAGAAATCCTTCGCCAAAGTTTGCAATTAAGATTTTCCCGTTTGCATAAATTGGTCCAACGTTCGAAAAATTTCTATAACATTTTTTGCAGTTTGTTATAATTATGGCGCCTTTTGAATATCGTTCCATTTTTTCAGTGCAGTAAGGGCAAAAGCCATCATCTTTAAACGTGGGGCGTTCGGCAACGGCTTCCGGCGGCAATGTTTTCGCTAACGTAAATTCTCTTAATCTTTCAGAAAGAATCTCATCCTTGTCAACAGTGCTTGAATTGTCTTTGTGCGTTTGGTTATTTTTAATGGTATTACAGGAATTTAACAGCAGAATAAGGATAACGAAATAAAAGCCAGTAAAAGCGAGAAGTGTCATGTTGTTTTTTGTGTATCCGTAATAGGCGCTTATTACAGCTAAAACAACAAGAATTACGCATATAATGGTTAAAAATAGTTTGTTAAAGAACCGTTCCATATCACACCTCCGCTTGTTAATGATGTGTGGTATTATTATAAACAAAATTCAGATATATGTCAATAGTTGGTTGAAATTTGTTAAGGGTTGCCTTATAATCTAATTATGGCCGTAAAAAACAACAAAAAGAATGGGCAAAAAAGGAAGTCGGAGGTTGGCCGTCGGAAGTTGGAGGTTGGCAAGCCATGGCATGAAGACCTGCACCCCGAAACCAAAAAATCGGTCTTGGCGATTGTGTTTTTTTCTTTGACCGTTTTGACGCTTTTGAGCTATTGGGGAAAGGCCGGTTTTGTGGGCCAGTTCTTTTTTGAAATACTTTTATGGCTTTTTGGCAACGGCTTTTTTCTGGCTCCGCTCACTTTTGCTCTTATCGGTTTTTCTTTTTTATTTTCTTTTCGCAGGCATATTTACGCGGCGACCTTAGTCGGCGGATTTCTTTTTTTGGTTTCTTCCCTCGGAGTTATTGATTTAGTTTTGGGAAACCAGGCAGGCGGACATATCGGCCGTTTCGTAACTTATCCTTTGTTTATGCTTTTTGATTTTTGGGCAACTCTTACTATTGAGGCGGCTTTATTCATTGCGGCTCTCTTGATAATGCTTAATATCCCCATGCTTTGGTTCGGAAGAAAAGTTGAAGAATCTGAATCCTCCTCCGCTGAAGCTACGGAGGACAAGGAAAAAACAAAAGAACTGGCCGGAGTCATAAAAGACGTAATGACCGAAGCGGTAAAAGCGGTAAAGGGAGATACGATGGCGGGTTCGGTTGAGGCACAAAAAACAATAATGCTCGATGAAAAAACAAAAGGAGAAGAAAAATTTTCTTTTGAAAAAAAACGCCCCGGCGCCGCGCCTTATAAAAAACCGCCTCTGGCCATTTTGAATAATGATAAAGGAACGCCTTCTTCGGGCGATATCCGCGCTAATGCCAATATAATAAAACGCACTTTGCAGAATTTTGGAATTGAAGTTGAAATGGATGAAGTTTCCGTCGGCCCCACCGTTACCCAATACACCTTAAAACCCGCTGAAGGAGTAAAACTTTCGCGCATAGAAGCATTGCATAAGGATTTATCGCTTGCTTTAGCCGCTCATCCTATTAGGATAGAAGCGCCGATTCCCGGAAAATCTTTGGTTGGAATTGAGGTTCCTAACCGTTCCATAGCGCTTGTCGGACTAAGAAGTTTATTTGAGCAAGCCGCGTTTCAGGAATCCCAAGGACCGCTGATTTTTGTTTTAGGGAGAGACGTTGCCGGAGAGCCGGTTTATGCCAATCTTGCTAAAATGCCGCATTTGTTGATTGCCGGTTCCACGGGTTCAGGAAAAAGCGTTGCCATCCATTCCATTCTTACCTCTTTTCTTTTTCGTAATTCTCCCGATACTTTGAAACTTATTTTAATAGATCCCAAAAGAGTGGAGCAGGCTATGTATAACGGCATACCGCATCTTTTGTCCCCGGTAATTACAGATTACAAAAAAGCGATTCATGCTTTAAGATGGGCGGTTCATGAAATGGATAAAAGATACGAGTTATTGTCCCAAGAAAAAACCCGCGATATTTTAAGTTATAACGCCAAAATTTCGCAGGTTCAAAATACTGACAAGGAAATTCTTCCATATATAGTTATAGTAGTTGATGAATTAGCCGATTTAATGGTTGCCTATCCCAGAGAAGTTGAGGGTTCAATCATACGCCTCGCCCAGATGGCCAGAGCCGTTGGTCTTCATTTAATTGTTTCTACCCAGCGCCCTTCGGTTGAAGTTATAACCGGTTTGATTAAGGCCAATATAACTTCCCGCATTGCTTTTCAGGTTGCCTCGCAAGTTGATTCTCGAACGATTTTAGACATGGGAGGAGCGGAAAAACTTTTGGGAAACGGCGATATGCTTTTTCTGGCAGGGGATATTGCCAAGCCACGCCGTATTCAGGGAGCTTTTGTTTCGGAGACGGAAGTGAAAAAAACCGTTGAATTTTTGAAAAATGAATCTGGAGAAGAGCCGGAATATGCGGAAGACATTTTTTCTCCCATTACTTCCGTTTCTTCGCCCGACTCGCAAATAAATTTTGAGGACTTTGACTCGGATGTTGATGATGAACTTTATGAAGAAGCGGAAAAACTTGTTATTGAAGCAAACAAGGCCTCGGCCTCATACCTCCAGCGCCGGTTAAAAATTGGCTATGCCCGGGCCGCCCGCCTTCTTGATATGCTTGAAGAAAACGGCATAATCGGGCAGGGAGCAGGAGCAAAGCCGAGGGAGATATTGGTGAGGAAAGAGGATGGGGTTGCTTAGATAGTTTGGTTTTATATAGAAAACCTTTATTATCAATCTACTCTTGTATATAGTTATCCACAGTTGTTAAAAAATGGCTTAATAAGGCCATTTTATTTATTATTGACGTCTACTTTTGTTCATATATAATAGAAAAATGGGTAATGTATCAATTAAAAATTTGACCCCAAAACAGAGAAAAGTCCTTAATATGATTTATGAAAGTGTGAATTCAGCTGGCTATCCGCCGTCTCTTGCTGATTTGAGAACTGGATTAGGGGTTTCTTCAAATCAGTCAGTTTTAAACTTCCTTGACGCCCTTAAGAATAAGGGTTTTATTAGTCGGCAAAAAGGCGAGGCCAGGGGTATTAAAATTCTTCCTTTGGGTTTTAAAATTCTTGGCAAAGGTCATTTGCTACAAGTAGCCGGAGAAAGTTCGGCCGGTCCTTTCATTGAATCTTATTCAGATTCATTTCGCTGGATAACTTTACCCGGGACCGTTTTACAGAATGAAGAAGTTAAACAAGCCCAAGACGAAGTTTTTGTTATCAAGGTGCATGGCGATTCAATGATAAATGCCGGTATAGACGACGGAGATTCGCTTTTAGTCAAAAAAACGCGCGAGTTTAGGTCAAAAGACATTGTTGTCGCGAGAAACGACGACGGGACAACAGTAAAAAGATTCATCGCCGAAAGCGACGGCCGAGCATATTTAAAACCGGAAAACCCCGCTTATAAAATAATCCCTATTTATGAAAACACCATTTTTGAGGGCAAAGTAATTTTAAATTTAAGCAAAGTAAAATAATTTTATGGCTAATGAAAGAAAAACAGAAATCATTGTCCGTTCTCACTTTGAGCAATTCAAAGAAATTGTTCACATAGAAGAACAGTTATCGGATAATCCCAAAATTGATAAACTTTTAAAAACCGCTTCAAAAAAAGGAAGTGGTAAGGGGAAACCTGAATTTCTGATAACTTTTTCTGGAAATTCTGATTTAATTATTGTGGTTGAATGTAAAGCAGAAATAACAAGACACGAAAGTTCTACGAAAGACAAATTCTCCGAATATGCAGTTGATGGCGCGTTATTATACGCCTCCTATCTCTCAAAGGAATTTGATGTTTTAGCAATCGGAGTAAGCGGTCAAACAAAACAACAACTAAATGTTTCTCATTTTTTACAACTTAAAAATGAAAGAAAAGCAGTTTCGATTTTTGGAAGTAAACTTCTTTCGGGAAATGATTATTTAGACGGATACTTAAAAAGTCCTGAAAAACTTAGACAGGACTACAACATACTTTTAGAATTTACTAAGCAATTAAATGACACCCTACATTCTTATAAAATTTTGGAAAGCCAGCGCAGTTTATTAATCAGTTGCGTTTTAATTGCTTTAGAAAATAAAGCATTTAAAACCGCTTATCCTCTATTCGGCTCAACAAATGAGAAAGACACAGCAGACGAAAAAGGGAAAAAAGTTGAAAACGCAGCAAAAGAATTAGCAAATTATTTAGTTGATACGGTTAGCAATGAATTGAAAAACGCAAACATTAAGAGCGATAGACTTGACAATTTGAATATTCAATTCGGTTTCATAAGAACAGATACATCCCTATCAACGAAGAAAGATGTTTTAAAAAATCTTATTAAAGACATTGATGACAATATAAACTCATTTATTAAGACACACAAATATTGTGATGTTCTCGGACAGTTGTATGTTGAATTTCTTCGTTATGCAAATAGCGACAAAGGGTTAGGAATAGTTCTTACACCACCGCATATTACAGAATTATTTTCTGATTTAGCGCAGGTCAATAAAAATAGCATCGTTTATGATAATTGCGCTGGCACAGGCGGTTTCTTGATAAGTGCGATGAAAAAAATGATTGCAGATGCCGAAGGCGACCAAGCAAAAATTAAAGAAATTAAAAAAAATCAATTGTTCGGAGTAGAATATCAAGCGCATATTTTTGCTTTGGCTGTTTCAAATATGTATATCCATCAGGACGGAAAAACAAATATTTTAAATGGAAGTTGTTTTGATGAGGATATAATACAAGAAATAAAAACAAAAAAGCCAACCGTTGGTTTCTTAAATCCACCCTATAAGGGTGATAAGAAAAAAGATGTCGATGAACTTGAATTTGTGTTAAATAATTTAGAATGTTTGGTTGATGGCGGAACTGGTATTGCCATTGTGCCAATGCAAAGCGCTTTAGCGCAAACAGGGAAAGTGTATGAAATTAAAAAGAAACTTTTAGAGAACCACACATTAGAAGCAGTGTTGTCAATGCCAAACGAATTATTTACAAATTCAAAAGTAAATGTTGTTTCTTGTGTAATGATTTTCACGGCTCATAAACCGCATCCCAAAAATAAAGAAACTTATTTTGGTTATTACAAAGATGATGGATTTGTGAAAAGAAAAATTCAGGGAAGAACTGATGTTTATGGAAAGTGGGAAAATATTAAAGATAAATGGGTAAATTATTACTTAAACAGGAAACAAGAACCAGGATTTAGCGCAAATAAAGTAGTTGCAGCATATGATGAGTGGTGTGCAGAGGCATACATGGAAACCGACTATTCTAAGTTAACACAAAACGATTTTTTAAAAACCATAAAAGAATATATTTTGTTTAATGAGTTATTTCTAAAAGATGAATAAACTAACTCCACTTAAAGAATTATTTACGCCGGTGTATGGTGTTAACCTTGAATTGGTGAACATTGAAGAATGTGAAAAAAGTGATTACAACAGTATCCGTTTTGTTTCACGGACAGAAGTCAAAAACGGAGTATCGGCGTACGTAAAAAGAATGGACGATGTTGTGCCAAATCCGGCGCATACAATTTCTGTTGCAGTAAGCGGTTCTGTTTTATCCTCTTTCTATCAGGATAAAGAATATTATAGCGGAAGGGATTTATATTATTTACTTCCAAAAAGAAAAATGAACAAAGAGGAAATGATATTTTACTCTCTTTGTATCAAAGCAAATAAGTATAAATATAATTACGGCAGAGCAGCAAACAAAACATTAAAAGATATTTTACTTCCCGATGAAATGCCAAATGATTTTAAGAAAATAACTTTTACTCAAATTTCCATTCCGTCTGATAAAGGAATACTTAAAAAACAATTTGATCTGAATACAAAAAATTGGAAATCATTTACAATTGAAGAGTTATTTAAAATTCAAAAAGGAGAAAGATTAGTAGAATACGAAAGAATTGAAGGGGAAACACCATTAATAACAGCAACTTCTGAAAATAACGGAGTTGCTTCGTTTATTTCTTATGATGACTTCAAAAACGAAAAAAAGATTTTTGAAAACAAAATTACAATTGATATGTTTTGTAATGTATTTTTTCACAACTATAAATATTTTTCGGATGATAATATTCATACTTTAATACCGAAATATAATAATAGTAGCCCATATGTTTTTTTATTTATAACGACTATACTAAAACAGTTAAAATATAAATTTAATTTCGGAAGACAACTTAGATTAGAGAAAATAAAAAAAGAATGTATTAAACTTCCGTCTGAACATGGGCAGCCCGATTTTGAATTTATGGAAAACTATATTAAGTCAATGCCTTATTCAGCATCTCTATAATTGATATGATAAAAGAAGCATTAAAACTTGAACATATTGCTATTGTAATCATAACTGGTGTAACAAATGGGTATTATCCTCATTGGAAACTTAATACCGGATTTAGAAGAAATGAAATAAGCGACATTAGTTTGCAACATATTGCCCAATCCGTTGCAAAAGGAATAACTCAAGGAGAAGTAATTGAAGAAATAAAAAATAAGGAAACTCTTACTGGTTGGTGGAAACTTAAAATTCAAGATGAATAAATATGTTGCTCTGTTTTTAGTTACCATTCTGAATTTAGAACAATATCGTTACAATTATGGTCGCAAGTGCAGTCAAGATAGGATGAAGCAGATAAAAATAAAATTGCCTGCCAAAGACAGACAGCCAGATTTTAATTTTATGGAATATTACATTAAATCGTTGTCGTACTCATCAAACTTGTAGTAAATTACATTAATAATTTTTTTTAGATATATTTTTTTATATGTGTTAACAAAACCATGCTATCCAAAAATTGCCGATTTAATTCGCCAATCCCACGAAGCCCGCAAAAAAGCGAAAGAATTACTGGAAGAAGCCAAACAAAAGGTCGAAAAATTAATTGAACAATAAATAGTGTTTAACATTTTTGCGTTAGCTTTGTTGCGCGTAGAGTCTTATAATAATGGCGTTATTTAGTGGTTAAGAAATGGCTTTCGATAGCAAAAAAATAGTTTATATCATTGTCGCAACCATTTTACTTGCGGTTTTTTCTTTTTATCTATTTTATCAATTCCGTTTCTATGTTCGCTTTCCGGAATTGATTTTGGAAGTTCCGGCAGGGGATATGGCCATAAGCGAGCCCCATATTGAAATTAAGGGCAGGATTGATACCGAAACTGTCTTGACTTTAAATGGGCGTCCGATATACATTAAGGAGACCGGTGAATTTCAGGAAAGAATTAACCTCGGTGACGGCCTTAATGCCTTGGAGTTTGAGGCCCAAAATAAAGCCGGAAAAATAACTAAAATAATTAGATATATATTGGTTAAATAACTTTCTCTAATTAAACACTAATTTTATTCGTGAATATTCGCGAATTTAATTCGCGATTGATTAGTGATTAATGGCATGGAAAAAGACGACAAACAATCAAAATTAAAAGCCCTGGAAGAAGCGGTTAAAGACATTCAGGGAAAATACGGAGAGGGTTCAATTATGAAATTGGGCGACGCGCGCAGGGTTGATGTTGATACTATACCAACCGGTTCATTTTCTTTGGATTTGGCTTTGGGTGTGGGCGGAGTTCCGCGTGGACGAATTATTGAAGTTTTTGGTCCGGAGTCATCGGGAAAAACAACTTTAGCTCTTCATATTGTGGCCGAGGCGCAGAAGAAAGGCGGGTTGGCCGCGTTTGTTGACGCGGAGCATGCTTTGGACCCGGAATACGCCAAAAAAATCGGAGTAAAAATAAATGACCTTTTGATTTCCCAGCCCGATACCGGAGAGCAGGCGCTGGAAATTGTTGAATCGTTAATTCGGTCCGGTTCCATTGACGTCATTGTTATTGATTCGGTCGCCGCTCTTACTCCGCAGGCGGAAATTGAAGGAGAAATGAGTCAACAGCATATGGGACTGCAAGCCAGATTAATGTCTCATGCCCTTCGGAAACTTACCGCGATTGTCGGCAAGTCAAGAACAGTTGTAATTTTTATCAATCAAATCCGTATGCAGATTGGCGTATTTTTTGGAAATCCGGAAACAACTCCCGGAGGAAAAGCGTTAAAGTTTTATTCTTCGGTAAGAATTGATATTCGCCGGGCCGCGCAAATTAAAAAAGGCGAAGAGGTGATTGGAAACCGCGTAAAAGTAAAAATCGTGAAAAATAAAGTTGCGCCTCCCTTTAGAACCGCGGAATTTGATATTTTTTACAATCAGGGAATTTCTCCGGAAGCGGAAATTATAAATCTTGGCGAGAAATATGAAGTTGTAAAAAAATCAGGAGCAAGTTATGCGTTTGGGAGCGTTAAATTGGGACATGGTTTTGATTCAGCGCGAAAATATTTGCAAGATAACAAAAAAGTGATGGATGAGATAAAGAAGAAAATTAAGGAAAAACTGGCCGAAATGCAAACAGGAGAGTAAGGTTTATATGTTGTTTTGGGTGGTGTGTCATTCTGAATCCTCCGGTCGTCATTCTGACCCTGAGCCATGCGAAGGGGAAGAATCTCAGTATAAACCCTGTGGTGAGCCTGTTGAATCCATTCGCGAAGAATCTATTTCCAAAATCTCCGCAATGAAAATTTTTTAAATATTTTTTCTTTGTTCCGTTTCAAAATGAAATAAAAAATGGATATTTCGCAAGAGATTAAAAATAAGTTTATGGCCAGAAGCGATTATTGGGACTGGATTAATAAAGAAACGTCTATTATCGCGTATTTGGACTTAACCAATATGTTTCACTGGCAGGATGTCTTGGGTTGGAAATTTAGGATTGAAGATGCGGTTGGGCAACTTTTTACTTTCTCAAACATTAAAGAGATTAAGGTGTATTATGGATTAAACGAAAGAGATAAGAAAAATTCTGAAGCTTTTCATAATCGCATTAAAAAGACCGGGGCGATTTTAAAAACTAAGCCGATGAAGTTTATTACAAAAAATATTAATGAGGGCTTATTCTTTCAGCGCCGTACAATGACTTTGTTTGATGGGCTGATTAAAAATAAAATTCAAGCATTGATAGATGAATTGCAAAAATCGGGAATAATTATTGAGGAACCCAAATGTAATTTTGATGTTGAAATGGCAATGGATATGCTGGATGATGCCGAGAAGTTAACGGCAGTTCTGCTTTTTTCCGGCGATTCAGATTTATTGGAACCGCTCGAGCGTTTGAAGGTGAAGGGTAAGAAAATCGGAATTGTGGGTGTTCGCGGCAGAGTAGCCAGTGAGCTATATGATATCAAAGATAAGTATATTGATTTTGGCAAGTTTTATACTGGTAAACGGGCCTATATAAGCGAAAATCCCGCTTTGTAAGCGGGACCGCACAATTAGTAGGATTTCTCCTACAGTTGGAGTATAGCATATTTTCAAATAAGTTGTCCACACCCCCTACCGGGACCCCTTAATAAAATAAGGAACTGGTGTTGGGAACTTTTTTCCGATTTGTTTTAAAAATATTGTAAAATAATGTTATGGAAACACTTATCAAACAAGAATTAGAGAGGCAGGATTTTGTGGATAACGAAATTTTTGAATTGATTCAAAAACTTCTTCCGGCAGACAAACAATTAGAATGGAATATTGAAATAATCGGAGATGTTCGTGACGCGATACAAGAGCAGATTGTCGATAAACAAAAGGCCATGAGCGAAGAGCAGTTTTATTCATATTTAAAAATATAAAACCTGATAAAATGGTCAGCAACAATCCTTTTATTGAAGATTTAATGGTAATTGTAATTGGTGTCAGGTACTTTTTTTCTTTTTTGATTTGTCGTAAATTTCACGCGCGCCTGCGAATGTTAAAAAAATTATCCGGAAACGGCAACCAAACAACAAACAACATACCAATATTCTCCCTCCAGACCTGTCCGCCTTTGGCGGAGGCGGGCAGGCAAACTTGTTAGTATGTTGTAAACATGTTGTAATATTATAGGCGGCTATCCTCCTTCGTAAAAAAACATTCTCATATTCTTAAGAATATGAGAATGTTTATTTACCCCGCGCATTACTTGCAATGTAACTAAAATTTTGATACTCTCGTTGTAGGATTGATTGGGGAATTAAATAGTAAAGGAGTTGCCTTGAAGGTCTTTAAAAAAGAAATTGTTTATGACGGGCCTTATATTCAGATTTGGAATCATCATTTTGTTTCTAAAACCGGAAAAAAAGGAATTTGGCAGGTGGCCAAGCGCAAGCGTTCGAGAAATGTCGTAATTGTTTTTGCGCTTACCCAAAAGAATGAGGTTCTTTTGGTAAAACAGTTCCGTATTCCCCATGAATCAATGGTTATTGAATTGCCCGCCGGGTTAACTGATAAAAAGGGCGAGTCGTATGAATTAGCCGCCAGGCGCGAGCTTTTGGAAGAAACCGGTTATCATGCTCCGGAAATGATTAAAATTATAGAGGGGCCGTTTAATGCCGGAATGACTGCTGACAAGGCAGTAGTATATTTTGCTCCGGATGTTGAGTATAAACAAAGGCAAAAGCTGGATGATTCAGAAGAAATTGAAGTAATTAAAATTTCTTTGAAAAAAATAGTTAATTTTATAACCTATCCGCCCAAAGGAGTTTTGATTGATTTAAAAATTTTGGGATATATTCCGATTCTTAAGAAAAGAGCATTGATTTAAAAAATATTTTGGTTTTCTGCCCGCCTTAGTTTATTCCAATATTCTCTCAAGAATATTAGAATAAGGATATTGGAATAGATTTTATGGAAAAATAAAAAAGCCGCCCGGCCTAAATTGCGAAGCAATCGGCCAGGGCGGTTATTTTTTATGGCGAGGGCATAATGCGCGTAGTTTCGGTCAAAGAATTAGTGGAGCACATAAGGCACAAGTCCCAAAAATCGCGCGCGTTTAATCGCTTGGGAGAGTTCTCTTTGGTGTTTGGCGCAAGTTTTGGTTTTCCTTTTTTTGGATATTTTTGCCTGCCCTGACATAAAACGCCGCATGGTTTGTGCGTCTTTATAATCAATAGGAGATGAAGTTATACAGAAGTGGCAAGCCAATTTAGCTTTTAGCTTTTAGCTTTTAGTATATAGCCCTGAAAGCTATACCCTATAACCTAATGGCTAGAATGGAATTTCTTCCGGCTTTATTTCCTCTTCATCAGCCGGATATTGCACTGTTTCCAAAATTTCTTCTTTTTCTTTGGGGGTTTCTGGTTGTGCTTGGTTTTGTCCGGCTGTTTCGTTGCGGAACGGTTTAGGACCGAATTGCACGTTTTCGGCAACGATTTCGGTTCTATACTTTTTCTGGCCGGTTTGTTTGTCATCCCACGACCTTGTTTGAATTCTTCCTTCAACGAAAACTGATTGTCCTTTTTTAATATATTGGTGGCAGAGTTCTCCGAGTTTTCCCCAGGCAACTATGTTATGGAATTCAGTTAATTTTTGCCTTTGTCCTGATTTATCGGTGAATTCGCGGTTGGTGGCTACGCCAAATTGCGCAACACTTTGCCCTGTGGTTGTTGTTCGAAGTTCCGGGTCTCGGGTTAAATTTCCCAGTACAAAAGCCTTATTTAAATTCATATTGTTATTAAGGCGACTCTAATACTCGAATTCACTCGAATGTCTCGAATATCCTTACGTTATTAGAGTCATTCGAGTGTCATTTGTAGATTGGAGTCGCTTTACTTACCAAGTATTTCTTCCAACTTTTTATCCAGCGCCGTTATATCCACTTGTTCCTGTTTTTCTGCTTCGCGGGGCGGGGGACGATAAGTAGGCGTTACCGGTTTTTCCGGTTTGGGTTTTATGTATATTGGCCGTTTTCTTAATTCTAAAACTTTTTTCGGAGTAAATACAACCAAAAATCTCATTACGGACTTTTCTTCAAATCTAAGTTTTTTTTTGAATTCTTCCAGATTTTCCGGAAGCATGGAAAAGATTGTCCACCCGAAATAAGCGCTCCATTGTTTTTTGATGGAATAGGCAAGTTTTATTTTTTTTGGCTCCTCTATTTTATTGGCAGCACCTTTGGCGTCCTGAATCAGCGAGGTGATTTTTCCGGCCACGCCAAAAATTTGCTCCTCGGAAACATTGGGGGAGATTAAATACGCAATTTCATAGTTTTTTACTTCTGTTTCCACTAATTAATCACGAATTTTGACACGGATTTCACGGATATCAGTTTTATCCGTGTTTTTATCTGTGTTTAATTTTCCGTGGTTAGAAAATACACTGTTTTTTACATTAACAAATTAAGTAACCTCTGCCAATATTGACAAGTTATTTTATTTATGATATAATGTAAATAGGTTGGAATAGGCCATCCTATAACGTAGAACAGTAGAACCCGACGAACCAAAAAGGGGGTCAAAATGACTCAACCAGTCGGATTCGAAAAGGGGACACATTCCTGTCAAAACATGCCGAACCATGTTTTGGCGAGAAAAAACCTCTTAGGTATTTCCCTGATCCGCGTTCTGGCAAAGTCATACTGGTTATTGTTTCCGAGAGTGGCAGTTGGTTTCTGAAGGAAAAGGCTCAGGATAGTGTAGGAATGATTCTCAAGTTTGAGATCGAGTTCTGCCCCTTCTGCGGGATAAGGCTGGGGTAGGACCAAACGCTTCGTACAGGAGGAATCCTCGCGCTTCCGTTGTGCAAGGCTTCTTTTTTATTTTTTCAGCGTATTATCAGCGTACTCATCAGCGTTAAATCAGCTTCTATTTTTAAATCTTAAATTCAATCACATCCCCGTCTTTCACAATATATTCTTTGCCTTCGGTTTTGAGCCAGCCAAGTTCGCGGGCTTTGACGTAGGAGCCGGCTTCTATTAATTTATCATAAGGAATAACCTCGGCGCGGATAAATTTTTCTTCAAAATCGGAATGGATTGCTCTACCGGCTCTGGGGGCGCTTGAGCCAAAAGGAATCGTCCACGCCCTTGTTTCATCTTCGCCGATTGTAAGAAAAGTTATAAGATTCAGGGTTTTGTAGGCAGTTTTAATTAACCGATCAAGGCCTGATTCTTGAAGCCCGAGGGTTTTTAGATATTCTTTTTTTTCTTCTGTTTCAAGTGAGTTAAGTTCATCCTCTGTTTTTGCCGACAGTAAAATCCAATCAGCATTTTTTATTGCGTTTAATAGAGATTCTTTCGGATGCCATTTTTCCGAAACCTGTTTTTCCGAGCCGTTGAAAACAAAAATGTTTGGTTTAGCAGTTAGTAGCGATAATTCTTTGAGTAAAATTTCTATTTCCTTTTTTTCAAGAAATTCTTTCTGCTCTTTTTTTAATGCTTCGCCGGCGGTTTTTTCATTTTCCAGCGCCATTTTTATCCGCGTCATAATTTCTTTTTGAGCGGGCGCGAATTTATCTCCTCCCCGTATTTGTTTGTCTATTGATTCAAGCCGTTTAGTTACGGTTTCCAAATCTCTCAATATAAGTTCCAGTTCAATTATTTTAATATCCTCCTCCGGGTTCACTCGGTTTTGCGTATGAATAATATCCTGGTCATCAAAAACTCTTACCACTTCGGCAATGGCATCAACCTCTTTTATGTGGGATAAAAATTTATTTCCTAAACCCTCGCCCGCAGCCGCTCCTTTTACGAGTCCGGCAATATCAACAAATTCCACCACAGCGTGGATTTTTTTCTTTGATTTTGAAAGCTCGGTAAGTTTTTCTACCCGTTCATCCGGTACCTCAACGATTCCTACATTCGGCTCAATGGTTACAAAAGGATAATTGGCAATATCAACTTGTTTTTTGGTCAGCGCCCGAAAGAGAGTGGATTTTCCCACATTCGGCAGGCCGACGATACCTATTTTCATAACAAGATAGTATCATATTTTATAAATAAAAAAAGCAGGAATCCCTGCTTCATGTTTGTTTGTAAGAAACGACGACGGATTTTCTTCCTTTGCGTTCACAGTATAACAATAAAAAACCCAAGGGGGATGCCCTGGGTGTCGTCGCGTTCTATCGCGATAAGTCGACTTCGTAGAGGAACTCTGTTCCCCCAATCAGCTTTCGGTTGTACGATGTTGACTGTACGAATGCCGTGTAGCCATGAGGTACAACGGGGCGGGTACGGATACTACCGGAACGAGGAAGGCCAAGCAGTTCTCGGGCCTTTTCTCCGCTATACAGATCGGATGTATGGTCATCGCGAAGAACGATTTCTTTGTATTCTTGAATTGTTTCAGTCTTTGTAAGCTGATAAAACCCACGGCCTTTCTTGAAAGTAAGGCCGTTGTCTTCAACAAAGTCTCGGATTGACTGGTCGGTATCGACCCTCATAATCTGAAAGCGTCCAGTGGGTACTGCTTCAAGGTCCCGTGATTTACGGAATCGGGAGCTGGGCGTTCGGCGTCCGGAAAGGATTCCAAAAGCTTCATCAAGACTGCGGCTCATATGGCCGGAGCGTTCAACTTCTTTCTCCCATTGAGAGAGATTCTCCGAACTGGCCTGTTGGTAACAAATGGCCATGACCAGCTCTACGACATTAGAAAACTGATCAAGAGTAAGGTGGAAACCGCCGGTACGTTCGGCAATTTCTCGATAGAAAGACGTAGCGTGGCTTCGGTTGAGCGCTTGTACGCCGTAAACATTTACTCCCATCTTCAGGAGCAGTTCAATCTCATTTTTCCAGTCCAGTCTATCCTTGTTATCCGGATAAGATGGTGAATGTGGTACATCATCGCCGATGACAATGAGGGTTTTGGCATCAGGACCCCAATTGAATGAACGCGCCTCGTGAAGTACGAGCTCATAGCATTCGGGTGCATCGCCGCCGCTGGTGGCTGGCACATCAGATACGAATCTATATAGACGGTTGCGATCACTGGTTAGTTCTAAAGTTTTGGTCACGTAAGTGCTGTAACGATCGCAATAATCGCCATGCGCAATAATTCCAACTCTCAGGCTGGGAATCTCCCGGAAAAGACGGTCAATCATCTCATTTACTCGACGCCGTACCTGTGTTAAACAGGGATACATTGAGCCTGTGGTATCGAAAGACACAACTACATCGACATTTTTCAAGGTGCCCTCCTTTTAAGGGAGTGTGTTTACTGCAAGTATATATTATCACTAATTTATGATACTTGTCAAGTTTTTTATCTGATATTTCCAAATTTTTCACCCAAAAATTACCAAAATGCCAGTATCCAAGCCAATATATGCTCTGAAACAAATTTTTAGATATTGGAGTAGTCGTTAAAATGATTTTTTAACCCCGATAAGAGTTAAGTTAAAAATACTTAGTTTTCAAGCCCTTTCTATCAGTTATTTTTTTTGGAATATTGTTTATCACAAAATTCTTATACAAATTTGTAGGAATAATTGTTAAAAATCCTAGAAAATTATTCTTAAATTCTAATTTGTTTCAAAATCATTTATTGGCATAAATACTAACAAAAATAGCAACTTTTAGGCTAAAAAATGGCAAAATTTTGGAAACGTAAGTTTATTACTCAAGTTTATTACTTGACTTACGTATAAAAGTGTAGTACCATATTAAATGGTGCATCCGGGGAGTTCCTGCTGGGAGTTCCCTGGTGTTTCTTTGACAATCAAACATCAAGGAGAGTGACAGATGTATGGTCTGAAGTTTCGCGGAAGGCCGCCGATCCGGTTTGCCGAATCGGTGCAGGATGTGGTGCATTTCAAGAATCCATATACTCAGGCAATCGCTGATCGAAGTGTGCCTATGACTGAGGAGTTTGTAGATGCGGTAATTGCCCAATCTATTTTTGGTTGGGAGGGGCGGCATCCTGCTCCGGTCTTGGACGAAGATGGAAATTTCCAGGGTACTGACTTAGACCTACTTTCATTCCTGGTTCCGATTGCGGAACGGGGAGCGGTCATTGAACTTCCATCCTATCGCAGTCGCCGGGTATCGGTCGCTAAGGCCAACGAAAGACATATCGGAGAGGGCAATCGGTTCGGTGCAGTTACCGGTCTGACTTCCAACCAGGATGTTTTCAGTTTCTCAATTCGCATTTGGGACAATACGGTCGTGGTACGTGATCCCGAAACAGAACGAGAAAGTGTGGGTGCATTCCGTAACTTTATGCTCGTGGATGTGACCGGCAAGTGGCACGACGGATGGGATCGCATTGTTTGGGATCCGATTGCCAAGGAAAATGATTTTCTGACCAAAAATGGTCTGTGGACCGGCAACACGGTTTATTTCAAGAACGCTGTCCATCCAAATAGATGGCAGAGCGTGTTTGGGGCCCCATATCTACTGCTGAAAATGCTAATTGAGCGTCTCCGTGAGGAAAGCTCATTCTATCGTCAAGAGGTTACACGCCTTGAGGCACATGGTTTGGAATTGCCCGAGGGTGAGAAGAAAGAATCCGGACCAACGGTTTCTTCGGTAGAACAACAGAAAATCAAAGTTGAGACGCTGGAGGCCTTGATAGACATGCCTGTATTCAATGGTACTTATCGGTCTGTACCTAATACAGAGGAAGGTTTGGTGCAGGCCTACCGGCATCAGAAGAAGTTGACTTGGACGCTTAAGCCAAAGGCACAGCTTGTTGTTCGCGCGGATGAATTGGCATACTTCCTTTACGGCAAGGACCGGGTTGCTTCTTGGATGAGCGAACGAGGTTGGAAAACTTTCACGCCTCCACGGGGGCGAACAGTTTGGAAGCAGATGGTTCTTTCTAATGATGTGGCTTACCGTTTCCGGCGCAAAATCGTGACGGAGACTGTGGCAACTAACTTTTCATAGAGTTTATAAAGCATGAGCATGACCTATCCGGGTTTTTCGGGTAGGTCTTTTTTTGTTTTTATAGTGATGTTCTTGGTACTGTTCTTCAATCCGGCTGAGGAAGTTTTATAGTGAAAGAAAATTTAGAAACAAATAGGGGGTGTAAATCGTTTAAAAAGTATGTTAACATAAGAACAATATATGAAAAACGATATTTTAGCAACAGCTATTAAGGCGGCGAAGTCCGCCGGAATAGTATTAAAAAAGCGGTTTCGGGCGGATGTTTTGGTTGAAGATAAGGCCGACGGTTCTTTTGTAAGCGTTGTGGACAGAGAAGCGGAGAGGGCGGCGCTTTCGGTAATACAGGAGAACTTTTTGGAACATTCCATTTTTTCCGAAGAAGCCGGTTTTTTTTATAGGAATTCGGAATATATGTGGTATGTTGACCCCTTGGACGGAACTACGAATTTTTTGCATCACGTTCCGTTTTTTTGCGTATCCGTTGCCTGCACTCTTCGCGAAGAAGTTATTGCCGGAGTAATTTATGACGCGATTCATGATGAACTTTTTTATGCTTCCAAAGGCGAAGGAGCGTTTTTAAACGGTGGTTCAACCAGGTTCACCACAGGCAAAAAAATTTCCGTTTCCAATCCCAAAATGGAAAAAGCAGTGATTTCGGCAACGCGTCCGTCAGATAGGATGGGAAAAGAACTGGGTTTTAAAATCGCATCCGCCGTTGAGCAACATGTTCACGGAGTAAAATTTATGGGGTCGGCTGCCCTTGACCTTGCTTATACCGCTTATGGCCGCTTTGACGGTTTTATAGGATTTGGAATCAAGCCCCATGATGTGGCCGCAGGAATTCTTATTTGCGAGGAAGCGGGCGCTATCACTTTGGATTTTTCAGGCAAGCCGGGAAAGTTCAAAGATGCCAATATGATTGTTGCTAACAGGGAAGTTGCCAAACAGTTGGTAAAATATATTAAGAAAGCGTATAAAAATAATAATAAAAATTAAACTTTTTTATGAAAATAAATCCTTATATATTTCGAGAATATGATATCAGGGGAGTTGTGGATACGGGCGTTACCGAGAAAGCGATCAAGGAATATGAAAAGTGGTATGGTTCATTTCCTGGCGTTACTCTTCCTGATGAGGTGGTAAGCGCGGTTGGGCGCGCTTACGGCGATTTTATTCGTCGGGATGGCGGAAGAAAGGTTGTAGTTGGATATGAAATTCGGCCCGGCGGCGAACGTATAAAAGAACTTTTTGTAGAGGGAGTTCTTTTGTCTGGGTGTGACGTGGTGGATCTTGGTGTGGCGTTAACACCGCTTGTTTATTTTACCGTTGGAAACGGAGGGTATGACGGCGGAGTAAATATTACCGGAAGTCACAATGTATATTTTTTTAATGGATTCAAGCTTATGAAAAAAGGGGTACAGCCGCTTTTTGGAGAGGAACTTCAGGAGATGAGAAGAATGATTGATGACAATCAGTTTTCTGAGAAGGGTACCCGGGGAACACGGGAATCAGCTGATTCGTTTCCGGCATATAAAGAATACGTTCATTCGCATATTTCACTTGCGAGAAAACTTAAGGTAGTCATTGATTGTGGAAATGGGAGCGCAGGAGTTTTTGCGCCAGAGCTTTTGCGTTTACTCGGGTGTACTGTTGTGGAACTTTATACTACGCCTGATACAACTTTCCCGAATCACATCCCTGATCCGGAGCAGAGCCAGTTTTTTGGTGAACTCAAGGACACGGTCCTTAAAGAGCGTGCTGACATAGGAATCGCTTTTGATGCTGATGGAGATCGCGCGGGGTTCATTGATGAAAAAGGGGTATTTTGGGAGTCGGATCTTATAACACTTCTTTTTGCGAAAGATATTCTTGCTCGAAATCCCGGCAAGAAAGTGCTTTTTGATGTAAAATGTTCTCAACTTCTTGAGGAGTATATTCCACGTTTTGGCGGAATTCCGCTTATGCACAGAACCGGACACGCGCCGATTAAAGATACTTTAAGAAAGGACTTGGAAATCATCTTTGGGGGGGAGAAGTCAGGACACTTTTTTTTCGTGGAAGATTATTATCGAATTGACGATGCGTTGTGGGCGGCCTGTCGAATGCTCGAACTTATTTCAAAGAAAGGACCTTTGTTTTTGCTCATGGACGAATTTCCTAAACGTTTCGCTACTCCGGAATTCAAACTTCCGTGTCCTGACGAAAAAAAATTCATTGTTGTACAAAAAATCACCCAATTATTGTCCGCGAGATACCCGGTTATTACCATAGACGGCGTTCGATTCAAAATGAGCGATACTGGTTGGGGGCTTATTCGCGCCTCAAATACCTCGCCGTATCTTACCGCGCGAGCGGAGGGCAGTACCGAAGAGGAGGCGATAAAAATAAAATCTATTCTTGCGGATGAATTGGAGAAGTTTCCGGAAGTTGCGGACCGCCTTGATAGAAATGTTCTTGCCCGTCTCGGCGGACGGCTTGGGTGGCTGTAAAGTTTGGTTTTTGAATCCAAAACCGAAGAAGGATTGAAAAAAATAGAGCAGATTTTTCGCGAAAAGCTTTCGCGGTTTCCGGAAGCGGGGAAAGAATGGGAGAGCGGATAAGCATATTTGCATTGTTACTAAAACATTGTATACTTAGTAAAGTATGGTAGTTGCCAACATAAGCGATAAAAAGTTAAAATTTCTTATCAAGGAAAGCGTTAAAGAGGTGCTTGAAACCGAAGTTATGAAACTTCGTATTTTGGGCTTGCCGCATGTATCCGACAGAGAGCAGAAAGATATTGAAAAAAGGTATGGCCAAAAGCCATCTCGGCTTGGCACTCGGAGCCATGAATTGCATATATGAAATGGCGGATTGAAACATCACACGATGCAGAAAAATTCCTTGAGAAAAACAAGCTATCCAAGGAAGAGATACATGAACGCATCGGCAGGGCTCTGCGTTATTTTCTTGGAGAGGACATTAATATTGATATCAAAAAGTTGAAAGGAGAATGGGAAGGTTTTTATAGGATTCGAGATGGAAAGATTAGAATTATTGCCGAGTTTGATTTTGATCGCTCGGCCGTTTTTATTGAAGAGATAGATTGGCGCGGGAATGCGTATAAATAATTGAGAATAAAATGAAAAAAATTGAGCAATTTTTCGGGAAAAATTATCAATGTTTCTGGAGGTAGAGAATAAGTGGGAGAGTGGATAAATCGTCGGTATGCTTCCCTTGGTATCATGCCATTTGTTTTATGAATAAAAATAGACTTCCTTCGGAAGTCTAAAAGTTTGAGGGGTTTAGTGTAGTAATGGAGCTACGGTAATAATCCAGACGAGTGTGAGTATACCGAATGCTGTTGCAATGCCCCATAATAGGGCATTACGTTTATTGCCATTGCGCACGTTGGAAATAGTAAGAAGACCAGTTATGATAGTAAGGCCTAGATCTATCATTATTCCCATTGTTTTCACCCCTTCCTTTTCTGAGGTTCTAAATGTACATATTACTTGTAGGTTTATTCTTGTCAAGTATAGTTATGAACATTGCAACGCTTATCATATTAGTCCCTATCGCTGTAGCCCTTATCGGCATTTTTTGGTTTGTTTATAGATTGTCGAAAATTAAAAGTTCCGGCCCCGATGATAACCAAGCGCTTTTGATGCTGCAAAATCAGTTAAACGAGCTTAATCGTTCCGTTGATACTAAATTGGGTGAATCTACGAAAGCGATGCAAAACCAATTTAGCCAGTCGGCGCAAATAATCAGGGATGTTACCGAGCGCCTGACCAAGCTTGATGAAACCAACCGTCAGGTTGTTAATTTTGCCGACCAATTGCAGAATTTGCAGGATATTTTGCAAAATCCGAAACAGCGCGGAATTTTGGGAGAATATTATTTGGAGACGGTTTTGAAAAATGTTTTGCCTCCCGGCCGGTTTCAGATGCAGTATAAATTCAAAGACGGTGTTATAGTGGACGCGGTTATTTTTCTTGATAAAGAAAAAATTATTCCGATTGATTCAAAATTTTCGCTTGAGAATTATAACCGCATTTTGGCGGAACGCGACCATGGTGAAAAAGAAAAATTGGAAAAATTATTCCGGCAGGATTTGAAAAATCGTATTGATGAGACATCCAAATACGTGAGGCCCGAAGAGGGGACAATGGATTTTGCTTTTATGTTTATTCCGGCAGAGGCGATTTATTATGACTTGTTGATAAATCAAGTTGGCACTGTAAAAGTTAATACGCGTGATTTGATTGAATACGCTTTTCAGGACAAGCACGTTATTATTGTTTCTCCTACTTCGTTTTTGGCATATCTTCAGACAGTGATGCAGGGTTTGCGGGCGTTACAAATTGAAGAATCGGCCAAAGAAATTCGCAAGCGAGTTGAAGAACTCGGCAAACATTTATCTTCATACGACCAGTTTATGAAAAAACTTGGAAGCAATCTTTCCACAACCGTAAATATGTATAACAGCGCCTATAAAGAATTCGGAAAAATTGATAAGGATGTTTTGCGCATAACCGGAGAGGGGATGGACATTGAGCCGAAAATGCTTGAAAAACCGGAGGAATAGTTTTTGAGGAATGTGGGTATCCTGTTTAATAAATTTTATACTGTAAGGAACAATTCGCGCGAATTGGCGAATGAGTTCTATATTAGGAAATATATGAAATAAGAAAATTTTTGTAATTAGGTCTTTATAGAAATAGAAAATAAAGATAAAAAATAAAAAACCCGCCAGATCCTTTGTGGCATCATGGCGGGCCGCCCAATGGGCGAGCCTCGCCTTCTGGCGGGGAGCTTTTTGGGCGCCTCAATCCTTAGTTGTTTAGATGCGCCGTACTAGCGTAACTCTATCCGGAATCAAATCGAACATTATTTCGATCGGAATCGTTCCTTCTGATGGGGAGTAGTTATCTGTTCGCTCGAGGATGTACTTTCGTCCCTCGCTCCGGGCCTCCCACTGCTCGTTTCCATACTTAGGATTGAAACCTTTTTGGAAAACGAGCTTCATGGCATTTGCGCGACGTTCCTCAAGTAGGCGCAGTTCTTTCTGAAACGCGCGTTCTTCCCGCTCTTCCCTGTGTGTACGATTTTCTGTGGTGGTGGATTTGGCATGAGGATTGACGCACGCCTGTTGCGCCTTTTTCAGCCACGTCTGCAGCGAGCGGATACTCACGGTATACTTGCCCGGTTTTCCTGTCAGAAGAACCGCACCGGGCATGGTGGTTGTGAGTGCATTGCGGCGTGACCCAACCAGTTTACCCCAGCGTTGCTTGAAGAATAGCGCTATGTCGATCTTCTCCTTTTTCTTTCCGTTTTGTACGGTTAGAACAAGTTGTGAAGGAACAATAATTTCGCCCCAACCATAGCCGCGGTTGCGAAAATATGAACCATCAGGGCTCTTTCCGTCCCCCTGATACTGTTTGACCCCTTGTACGAGGTCAAATGAACCTTGCAAATACTTCAGACTGACGCATTTGGCTGATTGCACCTGTTATTCTCCCTTGGTCTCGAGTTTTTTTGGAGTTTATTCCTTATCTTAATTATAGCATTTATATATATATATGTCAAGTTGCATGGTTTTTCTATTTGTGGTTAATTAATAACAGGAGTTATGCTTTCATAAAAAACTCTTTATTTAAACCAAAATTTTAGCTTTTAATAATGATTTTGGCAACGACTCCAATATACAAATAATACTCTAATGACTCGAATATCCTTTGCTCTGGTAAACAAATCCTTAAACATTCGAGTCATTCGTGTGAATTCGAGTATTAGAGTCGCCCCCCAAGTCGAAGCAGAAAGTAATAAAAAGTTTGATGATTATGCTGTTTTAAATGACTGCGTAAGTCCTGTTAATAATAATGTCCGAAGAAGTCATAAAAAAGCGGTTTTTGAGCGTTTTTATTATTGTTATAGCCCTGGTTATCGGGCTTTTTGACGCGCCCCAGTATTTTAACAGGGGTGTTGATTTTTTAATGCGAAAAACCAATCTGCCCGATTTTGAAATTATAAAAATAAGGCCGCCTCTTGAACAGTCGTTTCGTCTCGGCCTTGATCTTTTGGGAGGAACTCACCTTGTTTACGAGGCCGACCTTTTCAATGTTTCCACAATTGAAAAAGGAAATTCTATGTCTGCTCTTCGCGATGTTATTGAGAGAAGAGTTAATCTTTTCGGAGTTACCGAGCCGATTGTGCAGGTGGAGCGCCATGGAGATTCTCATAGATTGATAGTGGAACTTGCCGGAATAAAAGATATAAATGAGGCCATTCGTTTAATCGGTGAGACCCCTTTTCTTGAATTTCGTGAGCCGAGGTCTGAAGAAGAAATGAATAAAATATTAGAAGCGCAAAAAACCGGGGAACAAAAAGATGTTGACCCTTATTTCATTCCCACGCCCTTAAATGGCAAGTATCTTAAAAGGTCTATTGTTGATTTTGACCAGACAACGTATAAGCCGATTATAAGTTTGCAATTCAATGACGAGGGCGCTAAACTTTTTGAAGAAATTACCGAAAGAAATATTGATAAGCCGGTTGGAATTTATCTGGACGGGTTTCTCATAAGTGCTCCTAACGTAAGGGAAAAAATATCCGGGGGCAACGCGCAGATTACCGGAAATTTTACTCCGGATGAAGCAAAAAAACTTGTTGGCCGTTTAAATTCCGGAGCACTTCCTGTTCCCATTAAAATTATTTCCCAGCAATCCGTGGAAGCGTCTTTGGGAGAAGTGTCGCTATATAGAAGCCTTACCGCGGCTATTTATGGTTTTTTGGCTGTTGCTTTTTTTATGATGTTTTGGTATCGGCTTCCCGGAATTATCTCGGTATTAGCCCTTTTGATTTATACGTCTTTAGTTTTGGCTATTTTTAAGATTATTCCGGTAACCTTAACCGCTGCCGGAGTCGCGGGGTTTGTGCTGTCTTTGGGCATGGCGGTGGATGCTAATATCCTTATTTTTGAGCGTTTTAAAGAGGAATTGCGAAAGGGAAAAAATATGGAAGATTCTTTCCGGGAAGGGTTCGCGCGCGCATGGACATCTATTCGCGATTCCAATGTTTCAAGCATTATTACGGCTCTGATTCTTTATTGGTTTGGAACGAGTTTGGTTAAAGGATTTGCTCTTACTCTTGGTATCGGGGTTTTGATAAGTATGTTTAGCGCGATCACTGTATCTAGAACCTTTTTATATTCTTTGATGAGTCCGAGGTTATCTAAGTGGAGGTTCCTGTTTCTTAGCGGGATATCCCATAATCTCTAATCACCCTCTAATTATTTCGCGAATTATCTCTAATGCGCGGTTCGCGATTATTAGAGATATAATTCGAGATTGATTAGTGATTTATGCAAATTATTGCCAATCGAAAAATATTTTATATCTTCTCCGGCATTCTGGTTTCGGCCAGTTTGATTTCCCTCTTGACTTTTGGATTGCATTTTGGTATTGACTTTACAGGAGGTTCTTTGCTTGAAGCTGAATACAGGGGAGTCCGTCCGGATTCGGAAGTTATCCGAAGAAATCTTGAATCATTGAATTTGGGAACAATTGTTATACAACAAACCGGTTCTCAAGGATTGATTTTAAGATTTCGCGATGTTGATGAAAATACTCATCAGGAAATTGTTGCCTTATTAAAAAAAACCGCCACCGGTTTTTCAGAAAAAAGATTTGACGCCATTGGTCCTACAATCGGCAAGGAACTCAAAAGAAAATCCATTTATGCCATTATTGTTGTTCTTGTTTTGATTGTTCTTTATATTGCCTGGGCCTTCCGCAAAGTTTCCAAACCAATATCTTCATGGAAATACGGGGTGGTAGCTGTTATTGCGTTATTTCACGACGTATTAATTCCAGCCGGACTTTTTTCTGTTTTGGGAAGATTTGCCGGAGCAGAGGTTGACACTTTATTTGTAACCGCTCTGTTGACAATTTTGGGCTTTTCGGTGCATGATACAATTGTGGTATTTGATAGGGTAAGGGAGAACTTGCGGAATACCACGGGACGAGGTGTTGACTTTTCAGCCATTGTTGAGCAAAGTGTTAAAGAGACCATTATTCGTTCAATAAATACTTCGTTTACTGTACTTTTATCGCTTCTGGCAATATTTCTTTTCGGAGGTGAATCTATAAGATATTTTACCCTTACTTTAATAGTAGGAGTAATAATCGGCACTTATTCTTCAATATTTATAGCCAGCCCCTTTTTGGTTACTTGGCAATTGTTTGGCAGTAAACAAAAATAGGCAATTTTAAGCTATTAGTTTCCTATTGACTTTTATAACTATATTATTGTATTATTTTAATAAAGGTGTATTTCGTAAAAAAGGTGCGAAATAAGTCAAAAATACAATGGAACGTATTAATCTCTCGGTTCATCCTAAGGATGCAGCCGCAAAAATATTAAAAACCCTTTCAAGCAAGCGAGCCGAAGACGTTTTGGCCAAAAGGTTCGGTATCAAAGGTACGGGCAGACATACCCTTGAGTCCATAGGCAAGTCCTATGGAATTACCCGTGAGCGGGTAAGGCAGATTGAAGAAGCCGGGATGAAATCGCTTGCTGGAAATGATGAGGTGCAAAAAGAGCTTCAGAGCATGCATCCGGTTTTTCGGAATCATCTGTCAAATCATGGAGGCGTTTCTGAAGAAAAACGGTATTTGAATAGTTTGGCGGACGCGAAATTTCATCCTCATATTAATTTCCTTTTGTCTTTGGGGCTCCCGGTGCGTAAAGCCGAAGAAGATGAACATCACCATCATCGCTGGTTTGTTGATGATGAGACCTTGAATAAAGCCCAAACCGTTGTAAGCCGGGTGGTAGACGAGCTTGACGCTAAAAAGGCCGTTGTTTCTGAAGATGAATTGGCTGCTTTGTTTTCCAATCACGCGCGCGAAGTTTTTGGCGAACCCAAAGATGAAAAATCAGTAAAATCATACATGAGCATTGCCAAAACCATTTCCAGGAATCCTTATAATGAATATGGACTTGTTTCTTGGCCGGATATAAATCCCAGGGGCGTGAGAGACAAGGCCTATGTTGTTCTTGCCAAACACGAAAAACCTCTTCACTTTACCGACGTTGCCAAAGCCATAAATAAAAGCGGTTGGTCGCAAAGAAAAGCCCATCCTCAAACCGTTCACAATGAATTAATCAAAGATGCCCGGTTTGTTTTGGTGGGACGAGGCCTTTACGCCCTGAAGCAATGGGGATATGAGCCGGGAACAGTAAAAGATGTTTTGGTTTCTGTTTTGAAACAATCCAGTCGCCCCATGTCTAAAGATGAAATTACTAAAAAGGTTTTGGAAAAAAGAATGGTGAAAGAAAATACCATTCTTCTCAATCTGCAGGATAAAAAGAGGTTTAGGAGGGCGGAGGAAGGATATACACTCGTATAAATTCCTAATTCCTAATTTCTAATTTTCAATAAAATCCGCTCTCTGCGGATTTTTTTGGTGCTATTGACTTATTTCTTAAAATATGCTAATATATATAGTATAGTTCGGAAAATGGCAAAAACGCCGTTTTTCTGTTGAAATCCAAACGAAAGGAGGAAGGCCATGCGTTGTTTCCTGTGGGTTGTTTCGGAAACGGTGTTTCCACTCGACGAAGAGGGCACCGTGGATGATCTCTACCAAGTACACGAGTGTTGCAGTCAGCGGTGCGACAAGTACAAGGAGGGCGTCTCCGAAATCTCGACTGATGGTGCGGATGACAAAATGCCGTGCGAGGACAAGCTCCGTGGTATCGGAAGCTGGAGCTTGAATAATCACTCTTTCGCTGACCTTGACGAGAAAACCGGCGGACTTCTCCGAGAGGTAGTTGGCGATTACCAAGAGGGCGAGTGCGTCCGGCTCTTCCACAACCGCGAGGAGCTCAAGCAATTGCGCGTGATTGCCGAGGGCATGGAGGCGGGACACTACAAGTTCTTTCTCGTCATCCTCGTGGACTGCGCGGAAGATGCTCTTCAGAAGTATGGTGAGCAAGCCGCCATCAGCAATGCGTAACTCCGCCATCAAGGGTGCGTGTGAGGAAACTCCCGCACCCTGTTTTTTTCTTTTATTCTCTTGTTTTTGTTGATATAATTGAGATAGCGCGATTCCAATATACAAATGACATTTGAATGATTCTAATAACGCATAGGTATTTGAGACATTCGAGTGAATTCGAGTATTAGAGTCGCCATAAAGTTAATGCTTTTAGAGTTTATACAATTTCAACTCAGTATTTTAAGGCCGCTTTGGCCATATATTCAGCTTACCTGGTGGGCATGGCTTCCGCCGCTTCTCGCCTTCGGGGCGTGGAAGATGTGGGTGTTTTATTTGCGGGTCTGGTATTTTGCCAATTTGAAATGGGTGCTTTTGGAAGTAAGAATCCCCAAAGAAATGGCCAAGTCGCCGCAGGCCATGGAGCAGATTTTTGCCGGACTTCATTCGGCTTTCCGGCGTTTTGATTTTGAAGAAAAATATTGGAAAGGCCTTCAAACCGATTATTTCAGTTTTGAAATTGTTTCCGTCGGCGGCAAAGTCCACTTTTATATTTATACGCCGTCAGATTATATAAATCTTATTCAGGCACTGGTATATTCGCAGTACCCGGAAAGCGAAGTTAAGGAGGTTGAAGATTACTCGCCAACTCTTCCCGAAAATATTCCTAATGATGAGTGGAATCTTTTTGGGACCGAATTCGCCTTAGCCAAACCAGACCCTTATCCTATTAGAACTTATAAGGATTTTTTGGTTGAAGATATATCATTGAAAGAAGAGGCAAGAAAGGTTGACCCGTTATCCGCTTTGGCCGAAGTACTGTCCAATATTAAGCCGCATGAAGTTGTGGGCGTTCATTTTTTAATACGTCCGACAGGAGATGATTGGAAAAAGAAAGCTGAGGAATTGGTGTTTAAACTGATTGGAAGGGAAATACCTAAAAAATCCGGTTTGTTGGAGCAGTTATTGCCGGGAGGAAATATGGACCTTTCTTGGCCGATTCGTGAAGTTGTATGGCCGGGTAGCGATGTTTTGACCGGGAAGAACGAAAAGAAATCTGAAAAGTCCCCTGATATGCTTATGATGCGGTTATCCCCCGGGGAACAGGAAATTGTTAAGGCCGTTGAAAAAAATATAGCCAAAATAGGTTACGAGACCATTTTGAGGTTTATCTACATCGGCAAGGCAAAGGAATTTGACATGATGAATTTTGCCGCCATTCAAGGGGTCTTGCGCCAATTTAATACTCTTAATTTAAACAGTTTTAAAACACAATCTAAGGGAATGACTACTGCCAAGTGGTATAACCCTTGGAGGGTGCGCGTAAAACTTAGAAAAAAGAAAAAATTTTATAATTATTTTAAATTGCGAAAGCCGTTTCTTGATACTTATATTCTTCATTCCAAGCCCTTTATTTTTAATATTGAGGAACTGGCAACCGTGTATCATTTTCCCGGAGGAACTGTGGGAGCTCTTACCACTCAGAGAATTGAAGCGAAGCGAGGAGAGCCACCTTCGGATCTGCCTATTTGATGGTCTTTTTAAGTTTTAGACGTATGGTGTTAAGTTATCGCAGCGAAGCTGAGCACTTATATCGGATAAATGCTTGGCCAAAAGAGGGGAGCCGCTTTCCGACTTGCCAATTTAACAATTTTATTGTATAATTATAATAGAGAATTTAGAAGCGATATTAAACGCAATAATTACACGCCAATTTAAACGTCAACAGCGTTTATTATGGTGTGTTGGCGGTTTAATATGGCGTAATAGTTGGCGTACAACATGGCTTTTACAGAAGAAATAACTTTTTTTGCCGAGACCAACTTCCGCAACCAGCGGAAGCGCTTTGGCATTAAAGCCCCTGACCGCCGAAAGCACGCGTATATAATCGGAAAAACCGGCATGGGTAAAACCACACTTCTTGAAAATATGGCCATTCAGGATATTGCGAGCGGCAAAGGTCTTGGGATTATTGACCCGCACGGGGAATTCGCGGAAAAGATGTTGGCCTTTGTTCCTAAAGAAAGAATTGATGATGTTATTTATTTTAATCCGTCCGATACCAGATTTCCGATTGCTTTCAACCCGATGGAAAGGGTGGCCTTGAACCAGCGCCATTTGGTGGCTTCCGGCCTTCTTGGCGTATTTAAGAAAATTTGGCCGGATGTATGGTCCCCGAGAATGGAGTATCTTTTATCAAACGCTATTTTGTCTCTTTTGGAAATTCCAGGGTCTACGCTTCTTGGCATAAACCGGATGTTTGCTGAAAAAGATTTTCGAAAGAAGATTGTTGCCCAGTTGAGCGACCCCGTTGTAAAAGCTTTTTGGGAAAAAGAATACGCCCAATATCAGGAGCGTTTTGCCACCGAGGCCTCGGCCGCGATTCAGAATAAAGTTGGTCAGTTCATTTCTAATCCGCTTATCCGCAATATCGTGGGACAGGAAACATCCTCGTTTGATCTAAGAAAAATAATGGATGAAGGCAAAATTCTTATTATGAATTTATCCAAGGGCAAAATAGGAGAGGAGAATTCCCGTCTTTTAGGAGCAATGCTTGTGACCAAGATTTATTTAACGGCCATGACCCGTGTTGATATCCCCAGAGAAGAAGACAGGCGCGATTTTTATCTTTATGTTGATGAGTTTCAAAATTTTGCTACCGAGTCTTTTGCCAGCATCCTTTCCGAAGCCCGTAAGTACCGCCTCAATTTGACCTTAGCGCATCAGTATGTAGCTCAGATGGATGAAACGGTACAAGACGCGGTTTTTGGAAATGTCGGAAGCATGATTAGTTTTCGAGTCGGAGCGCAGGATGCCGAACTTCTGGAAAAAGAATTCAGCCCGGAGTTTATGATTCAGGATTTGGTTAATCTCGGATTTGCCCAGATTTATTTAAAACTTATGATTGACGGCGTTGCTTCCAGACCCTTCTCGGCAACAACGCTTGCTCCGTATCCGATTCCTAAGGATAATTTTAAAGCAGAAATAACACGGAAGTCCGAGGAGAAGTACGGAACGGAACAGATAAAGGTTGAAGAGGGCATAGCGGAATATTTTGCCAAGGATAAGGAAAACAAGCTTGTTTCTGAATTTGTTGGTCAGGGGACGAAAAGCGAAGATAGAGGAAATGAAAAAAGGAAAGAGCAGAGGCCGGCTGATAAGACTTTTGAAGCAAATTGCATTGTTGACGGAAAAAGAATTTTTGTTTCTTTTGAACCGGATGGGCGCCGGCCAATATATTGCCAAGAGCATCTGGAGCTTTTAAGAGCGGGTAAGCTTGATAAACCGGAACGAATTGTGCCGGATAGGGCTTCTGTTGGCGGGGTTTTTGAGAAACGGATTAATTCGTCTTATGCGCGTCCATTGCCGCCTCCGCAAATAAAAAGAGAATTTGTTTCGAGACACGTTGAAGCGGTAAAACCGATATCTTTAAAGGAACTTCCTAAAAAAGAAAATAAGGAAATCAATTTGTTTGAATTAAGAGCAATCCTTGAAGAGTCTATTAAAAATAAAGAAATAGAAAAAAATCCGGAACCGCAAGTGTATGTAAAAAGCGAAGAACGGGATTTGGGAAAAAAAATGAGTGGAGTGATAAGACCGGGGGAATCAGTTAAGTTTTAACCCGCAACTTATAATCGACAACTCACAACACTTCTGTAAATTAAAAACAGCCAACAACTTTTCGTTGTTGGTTGTTTGTTGTCAGTTATAAGTTACGATTTGGTTACTCTCTCTGTATATTCTCCGGTTTCAGTATTTATCCTGATTATATCTCCTTCTTCTATAAAAAGCGGAACGTTTATGGAAGCGCCGGTTTCAAGTTTTATATTTTTAGTTCCGGATTGCGCCCTGTCTCCCTTTAATCCCGGGGGAGATTCAATGACTTTTAGTTCAATTTTAATCGGCGGTTTTATGGATATTATTTTTCCTGTTAGAAAAACAGCTTCGCATTCCGTATTGGGTTTAAGCCACTTAAGAATATCGCCGAGCGTTTCGGTCGGCATAGAAAGCCGTTCGTTTGATTTTCCAGGATTTATAAATACGGTATTTTCCCGATGGGTATAGAGAAACTTAATTTTTCCTTTTTCAACGTCCGCGTCTCCGAATGAATCCGATTCTTTGAAGTTTCTCGATAAAACCTGCCCTGTGGCAAGGTTTTTTATTTTGGTCTGAATTGAAGACCCGCCCCGTCCCATGTGAAGATGTTTGACCTCAATAACTTGATAAGGGGCTTCGTCCATTAGAAAAATTGTTCCGTTTTTAAGATTGTTTGCTGATATCATGGGTTGAATATTATTCTTGAATTGGAAGCTCGTTAAGTGGCGCGCATTTTTTGCACATTTTTTCTGTCTTGTTCATCCCGTTACCGTGGCCGCGATATCAGGTTCATTCTTATTTTTTAAGGAGTCCTTTATTCTTTCAATGATTTGCGTGGTTGTACTTTGAGCTTTGATAATGTATTCTTTGGCGCCGAGATTTTTCGCGCGCTTGATATTTTCTTCTCCGGCAAGGTTGGAGATTACGATAACCGGAATGCGTTTAATAAGTCCGGATTTATTCAGGCGCGCTAATAACTCAAAACCATCCAGTATAGGTATTAAAAGATCAAGCAGGACAATGTCGGGGGAAGAAGATTCTATAAGTCGTAAACCGCTGACTCCGTCGGCGGCATCTAAAACATTAAAGCCGTCTTTCTTTAATCGGGTTATTATTATTTCTTTTATAAAAACATCATCTTCTATCACAATGATAGTAGGTTCTTTTTTAATTGTCTTTTGGGTTGGTTCGTTCATTTTATTAACAGGACTTACGTCATCATTTAAAATAGCATAATTATTAAACTTTTTGTTACTTTCTGCTTTGACTTGGGGGCGACTCTAATATTCTAATCCACTCGAATGACTCTAATGACCTTTAAGTTTATTTGAGGCATTAGGGTGGAATTCGTATATTAGAGTCGCTACAAAGTCATTATTTAAGGCTAAAATTTTGGCTTAAATAAAAAGTTTTTTACGAGTGTATAACCTTGTTATTTAAGAGGGGATGGTTACTACAAATATTGTACCATTTCCCGGTTTGGAAAAGAATTGTACGGTTCCTCCCTGATTTTCAATAATATTCTTGGCTGTGGATAGGCCGAGCCCGGAACCGTCCGGCTGAAGTAATTTGGCGTTTTTTCCCCTGAAGAAACGCGTGAATATATGGCTTGCGTCCTCCGGCGTAATTCCAATGCCGGCATCTTCAACCCGGAAATATACGAGATTGGTTTCGCGCCAAAGGGAAATATTTACTGTTTGGTTCGGCGAATAACGAATGGCGTTGTCAACGATGTTTTTTAAGGACGTTTTTAATTTTTCCCGTTCGGCTTTGACAAAAATTTTTTGGTCTGGTTGGGACAAGGTGACGGCAACCATTTTTTGTCGGGCAAAGTTATCGAGTTCCCTGGTAATTTCTTCCAGGAGCGATAAAGCGTCGAACTGCTCTTTTTTATTTTTTAAAACATCGGGGGGGGGCGTGTGTTTTGCTTCAAGCATCTGGTCCACAATTTTTACCAGACGATTTATACTAAAAAGGCTTTTTTCAATCGCGGAGCGCGCTACCGTATCAATGCCGGGCTGCTGCAGCGCGGCTTCAAGACCCCAGCGAATTTCCGTAAGGGGAGTGCGAAGCTGGTGAGAAGTTGTAGTAATGAATTCAAGTTTTTCCCGGTCTATCTCCAAAAGTTTGCCGTATTGTTGGCGTGTTTCTTCTGTTTCGTGTTCCGCCCTTAGCACCTCCCGCATGAGTTGTAAAATATACGATGAATAAATTCCGACTAGCATCACGATTAAGAAAAGAGTAAGGGGGGTTGCGGTAAGATAGAAATTTTTTATGATAACCGCGGTTAAAAGAATATTGCCGAGCGTGACGGTTACCAATGTTCCTGGTTCAAATGTTGTTGTACGGATTGCGGTATGCGGCGCAAAAAGAAAATATAGAGTAGAGCTTATAATTATAAACAGGATTATTATTCCGCCCATGATCCAGGGAGCGGTTATTTGCGGAATTTTTTCAATTTGAAAAATTTGCCAGGTTACTATCAGAAGGATGGCAATGAATAAGGGCAACCTGAATTTGCCGGTTCTTTTTAGGACGGAGGCGGTTTTATTTACCCCGTTAGAACGTTGCTGACTACTGCTCGCCTCGCTGAAGTTACGGCGAAGCGGGTCGGCGGTAACGGTAGAGATAGCCGATGGGAGTGTAATGCTTTCGTCGGCCGATCGCGGAACACCCGTTCTAACGGGGTTTACAGATTTAACTTTTTCGTTTAGTTGGTTATTTTTTTCAGTCATGGAGATTATTATTTTAATTACCTTGAATTACGAAAAAGCGTTTTCGGTAACCCTTCGACTCGCGCAGTTCGCTCAGGGAGTATCATTTTATTGCCTGAGCCGAGTCGAAGGCACACATTCAGAAAAAGCGTTTTCGGTAACCTCTTCGACTCGTGTAGTTCGCTCAGGGAGTATCATTTTATTGCCTGAGCCGAGTCGAAGGCACACATTCAGAAAAAGCGTTTTCGGTAACCTCTTCGACTCCGTTGTTATTATGTTATTATAATAACTTATTTCGGAGATTTTTTAAATAGTTGTCAGAGTACTGCAAGTTTTTAATTTTTTTATCGTAGATACCCACGGGCAAGTTCGTGGAACTTCGCGGTAATATTAGAGAGCCGATTTTCTATCGGCCTTTTTTCTTTCAAAATTTTTGAAAATAAAAAACCTGTCAATAGTTAATAACGGTTTTTTTGATTGATTTTATCAGTTTTAAATCTTTTTCTGCTCATAAAATGACATTTATAAACCTTTATAATTACAATCTAAAAATTATTAATGTTTATAAAAGTTAATTAAGCATTATATAGGGATATTTTTTTGATGCAACATATAGTGTTTTATAAGATTTTATTGAGTTTTTTTGTTATCCACAGAAGTTTTTCGGCTGATTCTTAATACCTAGTGCTATACTAAATTATATATAAGGAAGTTTTCCACAACCGCTTAACTATCAATCAACACGTTATACAGAGTTTATCCGATATACTATGCGATTCTTTCCAAAAATTATTTTAATCATTCCGATACCGTATGGGATTAATTCAAAAAACAATCTATATTAAAAGGATTTATGCGTTTGTTTCGTTAGAAGTCTAAGAGCAAGTTTGAATGATTGAGTTGGGTTCTGGTAACTTTTAATCAAATTTTTAGGCTATGTCTAAACACAAAAATAAGATTAATTATGTTTCTCTTTCTGAGGCGTCAAGGGGTACGCCTTATTCCCCCGAATATTTGAATTTGCTTGTACGCAAGGGTAAGCTGGACGGAAAAAAGATCGGCCGCAGCTGGTATATCACCCAAAAAGCGCTTGCCAAATACATTGTTGCTCAACAGCGCGCTTCGTTAATTCAAATTCAGAAGTTAAGTGGAATTAGAGCGACCTCGTCCAACTCGTTTAAGGCCGAGGAGCGGATGAAAATGCCGTTTAAGGACGGCTCTTCGTCGTTAAGGCAAAGAGAAATGTCAAAGAAAAATCGTGAAAAGAAACGTTACATAAAAACGTCGACTCCGCCTTCTAAATCAAGTTCTCAATTATCTTCATCTCCTTCTCTTCTTCCAAAACCGTTACCGGCTCCGCCTCCCGCTTCTACTTTTCGGCAACAGTCGTTTTCTTCGGTTCCTCCGCCGTCTTATCCTAAACCGCCAGTTACTCCCACCCCTCGTCAGGTGTTTTACGCCAAAGAATCGGTTAGCGGTAGTCGGCCTGTTATAGATTCTGATATTTTTATAAGGCCAAAAATAGCAAGGCCGGAAATAATAAAAAGAAAAATATCAGAAGAAGCCGTGCCCAAAGTTGAATTATCGCCGGCTAAAAAAGGACATGCGATTCAAGAAGATTTTCTTAAACTTAAATTTAATTTTTCTTTTCGTAAACTTTTTGCGCGTTTTCCGGGAATACAGCAGGTGTTAAGGCCCGAATTGTTCTTTGGTTTGTTTAGGCGCGCCATTGTTTTGGGGGCGGCGGCATTTTTGGTTTTAACCCTGATTGTTTTTGGAAAGAATATTTTTTTGGCCGATTTTTCCCATTTGAATTTTGCTCAGATTCAGGAAGGATTGCGCGGCGTTTCCGAGCAAGAACCTTCTTCGTCTTCCGGCGGAGTTTCCGAACGGGCAATTGACCCAACCGATATCAGCATTATCGCGCCGATAGAAAACGATGATGCGATTGTAGGCGATGTCGTAAGTTTGGTGGACGGCAAGTATCAATTGAGCCAGACGAAGTATGATAACCGTATTTTTGGCGTGGTAAGCGCCAAACCGGCCGTTACCATCGGCGATCCTAATTTGGAAAAAGGATTTCCCGTTCTTTCTCAGGGCGTATCTTTGGTGCGCGTTTCCACCATTAACGGCGAAATACTGAAAGGAGATTATATTACTTCTTCTTTGATTCCGGGTATCGCCGCTAAGGCAGAGGCCTACGGACATATTCTTGGCGTAGCGCTCGAGGATTATAAAAATTCTGATCCGGAAAAGGTCGGCATTGTTCCGGTTTCGGTCCGCGTTAGTGAAATATCGCCGCTTACTTATTTTACAACCAGCCCGACAAAAACGCTCCGCTATTTTCTGGCGTTTGTCATCGCGTTTAGTTCCGTGGTTGTCGGGCTTGTTTATTTTGGCAAGGTTGCCAGAACAGGAGTTGAGGCGCTTGGCCGGAATCCCCTGGCAGCCCGTTTTATAGAACTTGGCGTCTTTTTAAATTTGTTCTTAACGCTCGGCATCATTGCCTTAGGCACGGTTATTGCCTACGTCATAATAATTTATTAACTCAATAATATTTTCAATCAATATCTAGTTAATTTTCGAATTATCCTATGGGCGATTCGTATTAGCGATTGATTGACGATTCATATGTTGGCACTGTCACAATCTTATTTAATCCCGGTTGCCGTTAGCATTTTGGTTTTTGCGCTGCTTCTTGTTTTTTTCTGGAAATTTTTTCTTAAGCGTTTTTGGCCCGGCTTCGAGGACGCTCGGAAACGGATGCGGCAGAGAGATGAGGAGGCGGAGAAGATACTCGCGCGTGCCCGTGAGGATTCTTTTGCCATTATTAAGAGGGCGGAGAAAAGCGCTACGGAATTGTTAGCTTCTACTCAAAGCGCTGTTTCAGTTTCGCAGTCAGTATTGCAAAACGCCCTCGAGGAGTATTTCGAGCGAGAACTTGAAGGGCTTAAACTCCTGTCCGAAGAAATTAACAGGGCAGAGAAGCGTACCGTGCAAGATTCACAGGAAGCTTATTGGCGCATCATGGAAAATGTTGGCGAAGAAATAGCGCGTGAATCACGCCGGGGCGTTGTCTCCTTTTTGCAGTTTCTGAAAGAAGAAATATCCCGGGAAGAAGATGTAATGAAGGTTAAGCTTGCAGAGTGGAACAGTAGCGCCAAAAAAGAAATAGAGGAGCATAAACGTGAAGCCATTAGAAAAATCGAAGAATCCGTATTCAGCATAATTTATTTTGTTTCCAAGGAAGTTTTGGGAAAAGCGCTAAGCGTTGAACAGCATCAGGGATTGATTCTTGATGCCCTGGAGGAGGCGAAAAAAATGGGATTTTTTAATAAATAACAGGAGTTACGCTTTCATAAAAAATACTTTATTTAAGCAAAAATTTTCAACTTTTTATCACGTTTTGACAGCGATTCTAATTTACGAATGACACTCTAATGACTCTAATATTCGAGTCATTCGCGTGAATTAGAGTATTAGAGTCGCCCCCAATATGCAAGAGCAACAAGAAACATCTAACGCGGTGAATGAATTGTTAGAAACAATTGAAAAAATGCTTGAGCACATGAGGACCAAGGAAGAACGGGATGAAGTAAGTTTTGCCATTGAGAGCGCTTTGAATGGCGCCTATACGCTAAAGGGTGTTAAAACCGAGGATATTTTAAGAATGCATATGCCCTATAGATTTTTCCGTTTTTTAGAAGAAATGACGGGAAGAGGGGTGCCGGAAAAAAAGTCTGATAATTGGGGGCAATTCCTGCAAGATTTAAAAAAGAAGCTTGGCGCCATGGAGGTGTTGAAGATTGATTTGGCGGTTGAACCGAATGAAGAATTGATTAATCAGATGCATTCGTGGATTCACCGTGAACTGGGAGGAGGCATTATTCTTGATATTCACAGCGATAAAACAATACTTGGTGGAATTCGTATTGTATATCGCGGTCGATACGGAAATCTGACGTTAAAAGACCGCATTTTGAAAGTAATGAATCGTGAAAAGCAAAAGATACTTGAGGAAATAGGTTATAAGTAGAAGTTATTTCAAAAATGATTATTGCCTGAGCTTGTCGAAGGCGTACCCTCAAAAAATTTAGGAAAATTCGCAAAATTTATTCTTCGACAAGCTCAGGAAGTAAATTTTGCTGGTTTTTGAGATAGCTTCTAGTGAGTTTGTCTAATTATGAAAATCGATTTTAACAAATATTTGGACGAAATAGGAGAAATAGGATTTGTTGAAAAATCAGTTTCTTCTCTTGTTTATGCCAGTGGTCTTCCGGGTGCGAGCCCGGAGGAGGTGGTGGTTTTTGAATCGGGAGAGCTGGGCCAGGTCACGGCGCTTTCCGAATCAAGCGTGGAAATTCTTAGTTTTTCTCCAAACCCTATCAGGACTGGAAGCCGGATTGTCAGAACAAACAATTGTCTTAAGGTGCCCGTCGGTGAAGAGCTCTTGGGAAAGGTTATTAATCCTTTGGGAAATTCTATTAATCCGCAAAAACCGTTTTTTCCCTTGGCCGAACAGAGATCGGTGGAAGTGGTGCCGCCGGGAATTAAGTTTCGTTCAACCATCAAACGGCAATGCGAAACCGGAATTTCCATGATTGATTTATTGCTGCCTATCGGTATGGGACAGCGGGAACTTGTAATGGGTGACCAAAAAACGGGGAAGTCGAGAGTTTTGACGCGTATTCTTCTTTCTCAGATTAAACAGGGTTCAGTCGGAATTTATGCCGCGGTTGGAAAAAGCCAGCTCGCCATAAAGCAGATTGAGGAAATTCTTGCTCAATTTAAAATTCTGGAAAAAACAGTCATGGTGGTTTCCAGGGCCGATGACGCGGCAGGAATGATTTTTCTTACGCCCTATACCGCCATGACCATTGCCGAATATTTCCGGGATCTGGGGCGCGATGTGCTTATTGTTCTTGATGATTTAACGGTACATGCCAGAACAGTTCGCGAGATAGCGCTTTTAGGGAAACGTTTCCCCGGCAGAAGTTCATATCCGGGTGATATATTTTATACTCACGCGCGGCTTTTGGAAAGAGCCGGAAATTTTATAGCAGACGGCAAAGAAGCGGCAATTACCTGTCTGCCGGTAGTGGAGACCGTACAGGGCGATATGGCCGGATATATTCAGACCAATATTATGTCTATGACGGATGGCCATCTTTTTTTCGACCATAAACTATTTGTTGAAGGGCGGAGGCCCGCCGTTGACCCGTTTATTTCCGTAACCCGTGTCGGCAGGCAGACTCAATCCGTACTTCAGCGCGAGATAAGCCGTGAAATAATTACGTTTTTGAGAAATGCGGATAAGATGCACAATTTCGCGAGTTTCGGAGCCGAACTCGGGGAGCATATCAAGAAAGCGTTCGAGAAGGAAGATCGTATTATGACCTTCTTTGACCAAACCGTATACGACCGAATTCCGGTAAAATTGCAGGTATTTCTTTTTGGTTTGGTCTGGGGGGAAGCGCTTGCGGGCCGTACACATCTGGATGTGCAGAAGGAAATTCAAAAATTTGTGCTGCTTTATGAAGGTGATTCTAAAACTAGAGAATGGGTCGATAAATTTGTTGACGGCTCACTCTCGCTGGAGACGCTTTTAAGCGGCATTGCTGAAACAGATTTCTCGCATCGCTAAGTATGCGGTTAATAATCTATCTTGAGTTATGAAATAAATAATCCGCGTAATATTAGCGTACTCATCAGCGTAAAATCAGCGTTAACGCTGATTGGGCGCTGAACGATATGCTGAAGAAAACGCCGATAATCCGATTTCGTAATTGAGGGTAATCTGTGGTTAACGAACAAACAATCAATATAGAAATTGAGCGCCTGCATAGTTTGAAGAGTCTGGTTGAAACATACGAAACTATTGCCGCCACCTCCATGCGGCGAACTAGAAACTCGGTTTTGGAGAATCGTTCTTTTCATTTGGGGCTCGCCCAGATTTTTCAGGAAGTAAAAATGGCTTACCGTAAAGAAGTTCTGCGGCTGATGAAGCGCCGTGATATTGAGGAAACAAAAGCCCTTTCTTTAATCAAGCGCAATGGCAAGACGGTTTATGTTCTTTTGTCGGCCAATACGGGTCTTTACGGCGATATTATAAATAAAACCTTTTCTCTTTTTATGGAAAAAATAAAGGAAGAAAAAGCGGATTTGGCTGTGATTGGAAAAGTCGGCAAGGCCATGCTGGAAACGGCCGGCTTTAAAACAGGATTTTTCTATTTTGATTTTTCCGATACCAAAATTGAATTGGAAACTCTTAAAGCCATCACGCGCTATTTGCATGAGTATGACAGGGTTATTGCTTTTTATGGAACGTTTAAAAGTTTTGTGGAACAGCTTCCGGTGGCTTCCAGCGTTTCCGGGCTCGGACTGCCGTTTGCCCCTTTGCCGGAAACAGAAACCAGATATATTTTTGAACCGTCGCTTGAGAAAATAACAATTTTTTTTGAAACAGAGATTTTTGCGTCTCTTCTTGAACAAATATTTAATGAGTCGAGGCTCGCGAAAGTGGCAAGCCGGATGATGCTTTTGGATGGGGCAACGATTAACATTGACCAAGCCGTAGAAAGATCGTCATTTGAAAGGCAAAAGATTAGACATAGGTTGTATAACCGGCGTCAGCTTGATGCGCTAAGCGGCATATTGCTTTGGAGTAGGAGTTACGGCGCTTATTAAAATTAATCATTAATTTGTAAAAAATATGGAACAAAATCAAACCGGAAAAATTATCGGCATTGAGGGCCAGGTGGTTGAAGTCAGATTTGTGGCCGCTTCGCCGTTGCCTTATGACATCGTGGTGTTGTACGACGACCCTTCGGTAAAAATGGAGGTATATTCGTCTTCGGGGCCGGAAACATTTTATTGCCTTGCCTTATCACGGGTATCATCCATTAAACGCGGCGCCAAAGTTATAAATACGGCCAAGCCCATTGTAATTCCGGGTTCGCGGGAACTTTTGGGCAGGGTTATTGATGCGTTTGGCTCTCCTTTGGATGGAAAACCGGAGATTCCTGCCGTCGAAGGTCTGGCTATTAACAGGGCTGCGCCCGCCTATGGCGATATAGTAACCCATCAGGAGGTTTTAGAAACCGGTGTTAAAATTGTTGATCTTTTTTGTCCTTTTTTGAAGGGTGGAAGAATCGGGCTTTTGGGCGGAGCGGGCGTCGGCAAGACCGTTATGCTTACGGAAATTTTGCATAACACCGTGGCATTGCGCGACAATCAGAAAGTTTTGTCTGTTTTTGCCGGAATTGGGGAGCGCACGAGAGAGGGTCATGAGCTTGTGGAACGGTTGGCGAAAAAAAAAGTTTTATCTCGGGTTTCGGTTATTTTGGGGCCGATGGGCGCTCCTCCGGCCATCCGTTTGCTCGCCGGTTATTCCGCGGCGTCAGTAGTTGAATATTTTCGAGATGTCCTCAAGTCCGATGTAATTTTCTTTGTTGATAATATGTTTCGTTTTGCGCAGGCAGGCAATGAATTATCCATGGTTATGCATATGATTCCTTCGGAAGACGGATACCAGCCTACGCTTGCTTCAGAGATGGCGCTTCTTCACGGCCGGTTGATTTCAACACTATCTGGTACCGTTAGCACCGTTGAGGCGGTATACATTCCTAATGACGATATTTTAGATCAGGCGGTACAGTCCGTTTTTTCTCACATTGATTCCGCTGTGGTATTTTCCCGGGATGTTTACCAGCAGAATTTACTGCCGGCCGTTGACCCTCTTATGTCATTTTCTTCAGCCCTGAGTCCGCAGACGGCCGGAGAGCTTCATTACGAGATCGCGCGCGAGGCGCAAGCGCTTTTAAAAAAAGCTATTACGCTTGAGCGGGTTGTGTCTCTTGTTGGAGAGTCGGAGTTGTTGGCCGAAGACCGGATTTCCTATCAGCGGGCAAAGAAGTTGAGGAATTTTATGACGCAGAATTTATTTGTGTTGGAAGACCAAACCGGAGTTCAGGGGAAGTATGTGCCGCTGGCAACCACCATTGCCGACGTCGGTAGAATTCTTGGCGGAGAATTTGACAGCGTTTCGGAAGATAAATTCCTTTATGTCGGCAGTGTGAGTGAGATTCAGTCTTAGAAATTGATAATCGAAAAATTTTTAAACATGGAACAATCTACCACTACAACACAAATTCTTGATGTCGTTATCCGTGATCGCTCGGGCATTCTTTTCGAGGGAGAGGCGGATTCCGTTTCTTCTTATAACGATACCGGTGATTTTGATGTTATGCCGTTTCATGCGAATTTCATTTCCATTATTAAAAATAATATAGTTTTGCGCCTTAAGGGCGGTAGGGTTCAAACCATTCCGCTAAAGACAGGCATTATTAAAGTTAGCCAGAATAAAGTTGAAGTATATTTGGGGATAGTACATTAACCCCGTTAGAAATCCGGCACTACGCCAATAACAGCATAATGGTGTGAAGCGAAGCGGCTCCGCCTTGCACCTTCAGGGATAAAATTATGACTTATTTAGATTTTTAACGGGGTAAATTTTTAAATGGCCCTATGAACATACTGAATTTTTTAAAGAAAATATTTTTCTCAGGCGGTTTACGGTTTCGCTGGGCTATTTTTGCAATTTTATTTTTTATTCTCACGGCTATCGCGTTATTTGCCGTAACGGCGCGGGGGCGTTCAGCCCTTCAAAAATTTTTCGTGGAGCGCGTAATTTCATCGGATCAGGTTGGCCAAAATATTGACGGACGGGCGATACGGCAAAAAAACAGTTCTGCCGCAGTTCCTGTCCTGTTCTCTTCACGGTCTGTTTTTACGGTCCACATCCCCAGTGTTTTTAAGGGTGAAGCTGATTTTTTTTCCGCCCTCACCAGTAATGCTTCTACCACGATTAATAAGGGGATGATTGTTAAGGGTTTGATTCGCGGCGAGAATATTGACCTGGCGACGGGCACCATTTTTGCCTCTAACATAATTTATGATGTTTTGTCCGGTGACGGTATTACTGTTTCCGGCGGACAGCGACCGGTTGTCTCTCAAACGTTTTGGACCAGGCAGGGTTCTATTCTTGCGGTTCGCGATCCTTCGCTTTTGCTTCTGTCCCAGGGCGGTCTTGAGCTTGGCGCTTCTGCCACAAACTCGTTACTGTCGTTTGCGGGCCCGGCAGAAATTGCTTTCGGCTCTTTTGCCACGACAACTATTGTAAGTAATGCGGCCAATGCGTGGAGCATTGCTACGTCAACGGATGGCGTGCCTATTTTTAGCGTTGATACTCGCGGTGAAGGATTAGTTTTTATCGGGGTTGCTCCTGAAATAGAAAGCGGCACAACTTCGGTTTCGTCATCAACTACGATTTCGACCGGAACGCCATCCCGCCTTACAATTTACAGTAACTCATCTACCACCGCGCTGTTGAAGCTTATTGCTTCTTCCGGCGCCACTGCCAATATTTTTGAAATTCGTTCAGCAACTGTTACGCCGCCCATTCTTTTTGTGACGAATTTTGGCTCTACGTTCAACGGAGCATCCACTTTTAACGGAACATCCACTTTTAATGACGCGTCCACTTTTAACGACACATCCACTTTCAACGGCACATCAACTTTTGGCGCGCCGATTATAGCCAGCACCAGCGCTTATTTTGCGACTGGAGCCGGAAGTGTCGGTATCGGCACAGTAAAGCCAACGCACACTCTTACCATAAGCGGCACTCAAAGGGTTACTGGAGATGCTTTCTTTGACGTAAATCCGATTTTGGCCGAAACTTGCATAGGTGACAGATTTTTTAGAACCGATGATGCCGGAAGACTCTTTTGCAAAACATTTGTTGACAGGGTTGGCGGCAGTTTTCCTCCCGGAGGTATAGAAGGTGCCGTTCAATTTACTAGTGGCACTCAATTTGGCGGAGATGCGAGCAAGTTTTTTTGGAATAATACCTTAAAACAGCTTTCTTTGGGAACAAGTTCGCCGACGAGTAACGCCCTTTTAACCATTGAACCCGTATCATCAAGCACTATTCCGTTGGCGATTAAATCAATATACGGACAGCAGGGAGACCTTTTTCAAATTACCAACACCGGAGCAACTTCAACCTTCCTTTCGGTATCTAACGTGGGAGTTGTTATCATTGGCGCTTCCACCACCATTCAGGGTTCATTTACCCAAAACACGGCAACCTCAACATTGGCGGGTCTTAATACAACATACATTTCGAACACAGGAAATATCAATGTCGGAGAGAGCGCGTACATCTCATCCCGCTTAGGAGTAGGCAACGCCAATCCAACTCAAACCGTGGATATCACCGGAAATTTGCAAACATCCGCTTCTTCCACTTTCGGAACGCTCATTAATGTCAACGGCGCATCAGCTACTTCCACATTTGCCGGAGGATTGGTTGTTACCAGTGGATCAATATATGAACAAGGCCAAAGAGTGTGTACCGCAAATAACAATGTCTGCGCCGGAGCAATGCCTTCAGGATGGACCGATTCAGGAACGTATGTTGAACTTACTGCTACCGGAGACCAGGTCATTGTCGGAACCTCATCTGTTTCTTCGCTTTCACAATCCGGTGTTTTGACGGTTGAAGCCACGTCAACTACCGCGGTACCTCTTGCTTTGCGAGCCCGTGTCGGACAAACCGCGGATCTTTTCCGAATTATAAACGCCGGAGCAACTTCCACTTTTGTTTCGGTTTCTAATGTTGGCGCGGTTACCATTACCGGTTCAACCACTATTCAGGGAATATTAACCGCTAACTCCGCCACCTCAACCCTGTCTGGACTTAACACTACTTACATCAATAACACCGGCAATCTAAACATCGGTCAAAGCGCGTACATCTCATCCCGCTTAGGAGTAGGCAACGCCAATCCAACTCAAACCGTGGATATCACCGGAAATCTGCAAACATCCGCTTCTTCCACTTTCGGAACGCTCATTAATGTCAACGGCGCATCAGCTACTTCCACATTTGCC
>Ga0075937_102_pt2 | contig 114242 bp, 100 predicted proteins | sample RifGroA2_FD_67946 | JGI IMG/M metagenome (GOLD analysis project Ga0075937, IMG submission 67946) | Parcubacteria bacterium GW2011_GWA2_42_14
GGCCTTAAAAAATCCCCGAGACGTCCGGCTGACGCCGTGCTATTCCTAAAATTTTTGGGAAAGAAAAAGGTACCTGGAAAAAAGGTACCTGACACCATTCACATTCACCTATAGAAAAAAGGTACCTGACACCATTATCCAATAATGTATAGAAAAAAGGTACCTGACACCATTATCCGTTATTTTACCAATACACTATTACTCTTCCATGCGCGCCTTCTGAACCATGCTCGATTACAGCACCAGAACCAATGCCTCCACCGCCAGGCGCTTCTGCTCCAATTTCTTGTGTCGATCCTTGTGCCGTTCCTCCAAGCCCACCACCATATCCATCAGCGCCGCCCGCATAACCGCCCGCACCCGAATTTAAACCTAAGCCGCCAGGAAAATTAATAGTTGCCGCACTTGTTCCGCCTGCTCCTGTAACACCGCAATTACTACTGCCACCACCTCCACCGGTAGCGCTTATCAATGCTCCAAAACTACTCGTTTGACCACTTCCGCCAGCTTGACCACTGCTACTAAGAGTTCCATAACCACCATCACCAACTGTGACGGTATAGATTGCTCCTGGTGTTACAGTAAAACTCTGTCTTCCAAATCCACCACCGCTTCCTCCATAACCAATGCAAGCACCTTCAATACCTCCACCTCCACCGCCACCACCTCCCCATACATCTACTGTTATTTTAGTAACGCCTGTTGGAACAGTAAATGTGCCGGATCTATTAAATACTCTCGTATTATAAGAAGCGGTGGATTGGATTGTTCCATCAGGAAATACAAATCCACCAGAAGAAGACCTAATCTGTCCGGCCACGTCAAGTTTATATGCTGGACCCGGCGTCCCGATGCCGACGTTGCCGGCTGTATCCACCCTCAACCCGGTTCCTCCATCACCCCCCAGGTGTGTTGCCTTTACCGCGCTAGCGCCTCTGTCATAGGTAATGAAATAACCGACATTACTGCTGTAAGCCATTTCTGCTCCAACTCCACTAAAAGCACTGCCTAAACCAGTTGACCTTATAGTTCCCGTGGTGTCTAATTTTGTTCCCGGCGCAGCCGTCCCGATGCCGACGTTGCCTGATCCCTTGACGTATAAAAAGTTTGACACTCCAGTTGCATTATCAACGGCAAGCGCGGTATCGCTACTATTACCACCGGCTTGGATATAGACGCCGTAGCTCGAACCGGCTGCGGCAGGATTATAGATGAATGCGGCATACTGCCCAGAGGTGCCAGTAACAGCCAGCTTATTAGATGTTCCCGTTGTCCCGATGCCGACGTTGTCGGTGATAGTGGTAAGATAAACGTTAGCGCCGCCGTCAGTCCAGCCGCTTACAACTCCCGCAGGACAGCCGCTGGGATTAGAAGTGCTGCAGACACGAACTCCTGTGTCATAAACTCCGGTTGAGCCGTTTATATTGCCGGTTACGTCAAGTTTGTAGCCGGAACCGGCGTTGCCGATGCCGACGTTGCCGGAATTGAGTATTGTTAGCAATGCCGAAGCGCTCCCGCCCGCGGGGATACGGGCGATACTGAAGTTGTCAGAAAATCCGCCCATTTTGGTGTACCAAGAAACTTGGCCGGTGTTTGATTGAGACGGACTCGAGCCGCCTGAATTGAGGTTTTGTCCGATCCAGATATCGCTGTTTAACGGCCCTTGAACCATTCCAATTTCACCGTGAGTGGTATAGCCGTCAGAGTATTGAATGCGAATCTTGCCTCCATCGCCGGATGAATCAAGAACAGTAAGTTTCTTGCCGGGGTTTCCTGTTCCGATGCCGACGTTGCCGGCGCCCACAACCAATCCGACTCCCCCTGCTGCCGTGTTTGCGAAATATCCCCCGATTCTCGTAGCGTCAGATGTTTCGGCCTTGATTCCTCCAAGAGTGGAGGCTGAAGGAATGGTAAGCTGGTAAGATGTGTCAACCACGCTTCCTCCGGCGCCAATATTTGTTCCGTTATTAAAAAGATTGCTATTGGCGGCCCAAACACTTCCGTCCCAGCGAAGAGTTTGTCCGGCAAGAGTTCCGGCCGGAAGAGAACCACCGGGGCCTCCTGTATTGGTAAAAGTAACCCGTTTATTTGTATTATCAAAAGCAACCGAAAGACCTGCTCCGACGGCGAATTGCAATTTGTCCGCTCCAACCGCAGCAAACTGCGAAACTCCGGCGCTATTCTCAACCCTGGTAAAAGCATCAGTCAAGCCACTACCGGCCGCTCCGGCATCGGCTCCGCATTGTAAATTTCCGGAAGCATCGGTTTCAAGAACACTCGCATTGTTGCAGTTTAACAATGGTATTCTTACCGAACCATTAACTTCAAGTTTTGCTCCAGGCGCCGCCGTCCCGATGCCGACGTTGCCGGATGGAGCTAAAATCGTAAGAGCGGTAATGCCGCTAACTCTTTCGAACAAACCTAGTGTATTTGCTCCGCCTTGCTGAGGATACCATTCCCATGTCCGGGGGCTTGCGGAAGTGTCTTTCATCACAAGCCTGTTGCTTCCCACGGCACTGCCCTGAGTCTGGATTGAACCCACAACATCAAGTTTCTCGCCCGGCCCCGACGTCCCGATGCCGACGTTGCCGGCACTCAAAGCAAATACATTGCTTACTCCATCATTATCAATAACCATGGCTCCGTCGGTTCCGACTTTAAAAGTTGTAGGAATGCCCCTTGAAAGAACAAAAAGACTGTCTTGGACGGCGGAGCCGATGTTAAGACGCTTATTGGTATTATCCCAACTGAAATTTGTTGAATCTCCTCCAAAAGCTCCGCTGGCGTTGAATTGAACCGCGCCATTGGTACCCCCCGGAGGCGTTGCCCCTGCTCCTCCAATTGTTGTGCAAATCCCCGCCGAAGTAACAATGCCTCCCGAAATGGTAATTCCGTTCGGCGAAGTTCCGGCAGCGCAGGTTACGCCAACCCCTCCTGTTCCAGCAACTCTGTATGAACCACTTGTATTAATATCTCCCTTGACATCAAGCTTGTAAGGAACAGATTCGCTGGGACTTGAGGTATAGCTTCCTATGCCGACATTGCCGTTGTCTTTAATAATTGCCAGTTCTTGAACCGTACTGAAAAAACCGGCAGAATCGGTGTTTAATTGAATCCGAAAACTTCCCTGGTCAGGGCCTGACTTAATGCGAAAAAGATTGGTAAGAACTCCGGAATTGGGAGCTCCGGTAGACAGGTCCCAAACCTGGACATTGGCGGCCGACCCCGTAGACCTTATGGAACCGTTAACATCAAGAGTTACCTGCGGGTTGGTGTTTCTAAGCCCGACATTGCCGCCGGAAGTATAAGTAAAAGCCCCTTGGCCGTTCGGAGGGGTATAGGACGGATTAACAAAGGCATTCACTGTGTAAATTAAGACAGCGCCAAGAAGAAAAGCAGTTAAGATACTTATGGTTATTTTATGAATATTTGGCATGTTAGAGCGTGGGGGGTGGAAGGTAGAGGGTGGTTTACTCTTTGTGTTGTTCTTTATGTTTAAGATAATTACACAACCCACCCAATAAATTTCCTAATTCCTGAATTTTTTTAAGTATTTCTAATAAATCGGTCTCTTTTGTGTATCCAAGTTTATGCGCAACATAGATTTGACTTTCCACCTCATTCAATGACCCAAGGGATATGTGCACAAATCTTAAAAATTCTTTATTCGATCCCCTACCGGCGCCTTCGGCAATATTTGAAGAAATTGATATGGCGGCGCGCCGTATTTGAGAAATCAAACCATATAATTCTTCTTTGGGGAATTTTTTGCTCAAATTATAAATATGCGCTGCAAATTCGATGCTTTTCTTCCATGCTTCCAAATTTTCGTAAGTTTTAGCCATAACCACATTCTACGTTCAACCCTCCACCATCATACTCTTAATGATACCACTCCTTGAAGTTAAAAAAAGGGGGTTATTAACAGGTTCCTTAATCACTAATCAATCGCGAATTGAATCTCTAATAATCGCTAATATGATTCGAGATTATTCGCGAAGAAATTAGAAATTGATTAGAGATGTTTTACCGTCTTAAATATAATCTTTTTCATTTTTTTATGTATGAACGGAACTAAAACTGCCAGCCACATTTCGTATTTATGATAAGGAGCGTAATAACGGAAACAATCCGCGCCCCGATAGTTGGCAATGCCAAAACCATACTTTTTTAAAAGTCCCGCCATTTCATTAAAAGTGAAAAAATGGTCCTCAATCGGCTGAATGTTTTTTCTTCGTTTTATATACGATTCAAACAAGAGCCAATTTTTATTGGGAACGGTAACGATAAATTTTCCGCCCGGCTTCAATACTCTCCTTATTTCTGCCAATGCTTGGCCGAAATCCAAAAGATACTGAAACACATCTACCATAACTATGAAATCAAAAGAATTTTCCGCAAAAGGCATTTTATCAATATCGGCCTTTATAATATCCGCTTCGGGAACTTTTTGACGCGCCATTTCTAGCAATTTATCTGAAATATCAATGCCGACCAGACGCGTAATCTTTCCATATTTAAACTTTAAATCTTGTAATTTTTGAAGTATCGGAGCCTGTCCGCACCCTGCGTCTAAAACCGCGCCATGCCAATTTTTCTCAATTGCCATAACTTCATTATAAAAAGTATCCGAAACATAAATTTTTTCGGCGATTTTATCGTATCCTTCCGCAATTTGTTGTTTGGTAATAATCATAATTTTAATAATGTAGGCCTTCGACAAGCTCAGGCAATATATTTTATTCCCTGAGCGAGCCGCGCGAGTCGAAGGGTTACAATAATGTAGGCCTTCGTCAAGCTCAGGGAATATATTTTACTCCCTGAGCGAGCCGCGCGAGTCGAAGGGTTTCATTCGGTTACCATTTTCCCCACTTACCTTCAATAAGTTTTTCTTTCTTTTTTCTCGTCCAACCCTTGATTTGCTTTTCTCGACGGCGTGCCTCATCAATATTTTCGTATTCTTCCAGATAAACCATTCTTTGGGATTTGTGTTTCGAAGTATAAAACGAACCCATACCCGACAGATGCTGTGTCCATCGAGTATCTGGTTGCCATGTCATACCGGTATAATAACTATTATCTTCACATTCAATTATATAAACGTACCATTTCCATTGCATGAAAGTATTGTGAACCCTTCGACAAGCTCAGGGAATATATTTTACTCCCTGAGCGAGCCGCGCGAGTCGAAGGGTTACAATAATGTAGGCCTTCGTCAAGCTCAGGCAGGGAATAATTGTTTGTGAACCCTTCGACAAGCTCAGGCAATATATTTTATTCCCTGAGCGAGCCGCGCGAGTCGAAGGGTTACAATAATGTAGGCCTTCGACAAGCTCAGGGAATAATTGTTTGTGAACCCTTCGACAAGCTCAGGGAGTAACTTATTTTATAAATGACAAAATAATACCTTCAAATTTTTGCATATACTTCTCAATCGTAAAATCTTTCACTTTTTCGCGTGAGGCAACACCCATTTTTTTCCGCAACTCACTATCTTTCAAAAGCGTCAAAATTTTTTCGGACATGGCGCTACTGTCTGCCGGAGGAACCAAAAATCCATTTTCGCCGTCTTTGACAAAAACCGGCATCTCGCCAACATTGGTTGAAATTATAGGAAGACCTTGTGCCATTGCCTCCATAGAAGCAATTCCTATATCAACGGACAATGCCGGCTCAATATAAAGAGCGGCCAAAGGAAGAACCTCCGCAATATCGCGCTTTCCCAAAAGTTTAACATTATTTTCGAGTTCAAGCTTTTTAACTTCATCTTTCAAAGATTGCTCCAAATGCCCCCAGCCAACAATGAGAAATTTAACATTCGGAAAATTTTTAATTACTTCTTTAGCGGCTCTTATCAGATAAATATGGCCCTTTTCTTCAACAAGACGGCTGACGGTGAGAATGACTTTATCATCCGGCTTAATTCTTAATTCACGGCGGATATCTTCCAAGGTCCGACCTCCCGCTGGAGGTCGGACCTTAACGTCCGCGTTCAAGACCAAGTCTCCCGCTGCGTTCAAGATCTGGTCTTCCGCGAAAGACCAGATCTTAACGGCGTTCGCTAAAGGCGGTATATGCATCACTAAAAATTTGTCAACAGGAATCCCCTCTTGATTGGCAGTAAATTTCTTTACCGATTCAGCATCAACAATAATTTTATCAGTAAATTTCGCCAAAAACCAATCGAGCCAAATCTGCCACCTGTGCTTATCGCGATAAATATTATGTTCGTAACTTATTAAAACTTTTGGCTTCCCGGAAAATAACAACGCCAATCTTACAAAAAGATTGGCTGAAAAAAGACTGGTTACGGCAACGTCAAATTTTTCTTTTTTAAGAAATTTATAAAGTTTAAACCATGAAATAAAATCAAAAAGACCGCGGAAATTTAATTGCTTCCACCAAGCGCCCAAAGACCGGGTCTCCCGTAGGAGACCCTGTCTTAACTCGCGTTCAAAACTCTCTTCTTTCTCCGGAAAAAGAGTAAGCAAATACGGCTCGAATTTATTCCTGTCAAGATGTTTCAATTGATAAACCAGCAATTTTTCTCCCCCCCCAACCGTCAGACGGCCTATGGCAAATAAAATTTTCATGATTTGTCCAAATTTTGAGGCCGAATAACGTAATGGCCGAAAAAATTTGGGTATAAAGTATGAACCCAGCACTAATTCTAAATAAAAACTGATTTATTTGTTTATGTAAGCCGCAGGCGGTACCGCGATAATTACCTCCGAAAAAACTAAAACATTTTCGGAATTCAGTGCTGGGTTAAATTTTGTTCATAAAGCGACAGATAACGATTTATTGTTTTATCCCAAGACATTTCCTGAGCCGTTTTTAAGGCCCCATTACTCAATTTGACATAAAGTTCTTGATCGGACAATAAATTATTTAGACAGTTGGCCATGGATTTAGAATCATTTTGCGAAACCAAATAACCGTTAATCCCTTCTGAAATAATATCCTCCATGCCGGAGGGCTTTGTTCCTATAGCAGGAATGCCGGCCGCATTGGCTTCAAGCAATACCAATCCAAACCCCTCAAAAGCGCCATCTGTTTTTATAGACGGCAAAATAAAAATTTTTGCCCGGCCATAAAGTTCCAATAATTTTTCTTCGGACACATCACCGGTAAAAACAACATCTCCCTCACCTCCATTTTTTTGAATTATTTCGAGAAGATATCTATAATAATTTGACTCAAGGTCATTTCCACAACCGGCTATGATATACTTTAAATCCGGAAACTTTTTCTTCAGCATAAAAAACGCCTCAAGAGCCACATGATATCCTTTTCTTTGCTTTATTTCTCCCACGCTCAATAAAATATTTTTCTTGCCGCCGGGTCTGGCGCAAGCCCGGTGAAATTTTTCAAAATCAACGCCAAGATTCACAACCTCAATATTTTCCAAAGAAACCCGTTTCGAAATTTCATCTTTAGTATAATTACTAATGGCAAGAATTTTTTCCGCTCTCCGATAGGCAAAGCGCAAAAACAAACCCTGCCAAAAACGGTCAAGCGGTAAAACCGAGTATGTGCCGACCGCCGTTATAAAAAACCGCTTTTTTAAAAAAATATTCGCAAACGCCGCAACCGCCGCGTTAGGCCAACCGTCAAAAGCATGAACAATATCGCATCGCTTTAAAAAAGGCCTTATACGAAAGACCGACAAAAAAATGCCCAAAAAACCGGATTGCAATATTGCCCGCTCATTCTCGCATCCGCTTCCCTCCCGCGCCAAAACCGCGCTCTCAAATGCGCCGTTTATGACCCTGTTTATAACTTCGCGCGACAGCCGCCCCCATCCGGAATGAGGGTTTTGCGTATCTGTAAGATAACAAATTTTCTTAACTTCTTGGGGCATATCTAATGCATATGATACATAATTAAACCGCCTTCGCCTGAAGGCGACTGAAGAAAGCAACAAACGTTATTCCCCGAGCGAAGTTTTGCGGCGAGCGGAACGGAGTCGAGGGGTTACCGAAAACGCTTTTTCTGAATGTATGCCTTCGACTCGGCTCAGGCAATAACTATTTTTATGCTGAAGCATTCGCCTGAAAGCGAGGGATTTTGAAGACCCAGAACTAGACATTAAATTTGAAAAAAATATCAGGTCGGATACTATAATAAATATGCTTTCAAGAAACATAAAACCATACGGCATTGCTATCGTGGCCTTTCTCGTTTTGGCCATTATAATAAACTACCTTGCCGTCACCAATACCCTCGCGCACGACAAACTCAATGTGGAACTTTTTTTGCTGAAAAGCGGCAACCAGAACCTTTTTTCCAACGATGCGTTTTTGCAAGGAAACGCCTGGCATTTTTTCTACGTTCCTTTTGTTGAATTCATGCGCTTTGCCAATCAATTCACCGGCTCAAGCGAAGAAACATGGCGGCTCCTCGTGCCCATAACATTCTTTCTTTTCTGGTTCGCCATGTTTATTTTTCTATATCACTTTACGCGCCGCACCTTCATAAGCATTACGATAGCAATCCTTTCAAGCATATATATCCCGGAGGTTCTTCATGAAACCTGGGGAATTCCCGGCCCTTCAATGATAATGTACCGCCATCCGGCTTTAGCCCTTCTTCCGTTTTCGTTCCTGTTATTCTTCAAATACTTCAAAACGCCCCGCCTGCCTTTTGCCTTTTTTCTTACGGGGCTTATTGGAATAATTCATCCCGTATCGGCACTATGGCTGACACTGATTTTTCTTGGAGCGTTATTTTTTAACGGAGGTTTTAACGGAAAAACAATCAAACAAATATTTTTATGCGGGCTGGCGTCAATTATCGGAGTATCTCCGTTTCTTTTCTGGCACTTCATACTTTTTCCGCCGGATGCTGGCGGAGGATTGACCTTATCGGCCTCTCCTATCTATTTTGAAGCGTTTTGGACTTCCCAGTCCCATATGTCGCCTGTCGGCATGGCTACTCTTTATCAACGATTATTTGTCGAGAAATGGTACACAATATGGCCGCTCATATTAGTTTTTTGGCTGACACTCCGCCTGCGAAAGAAAAAAACAGATGAAACAACCGAACCAGCCGACTCAATCTCACGATCTCTTGTAATTTCAACTTTTGCCGTAACATTCTCCATAAGTATCATCCAGCAAATACTGCAAATAGCATTTAAAATTCCGCCTCTTCTTATGGAAGAACCGAGAGCTTTTAAATTCATCTATTTCATATTATATCTTTATCTGGCAATTTTGCTAACCGAGGCCTGGCCGCGAATACATAAAAATCTGCTATTTAAGAGGAAAAAAACAATCTGGGCCGCAATCAGTGTAACAACAGTACTCCTTGCCGGCATTATTATTTTTATGGCATCAGACAAAATTTCGCGCATCTCCTCTCTCGTGGAGCGCGGAAGAAATGACCCTGAAATAGGCAATACCTGCCGAAACCCCATGTATGGATGGATGCGAAAAAATACGCCCCTCGAAAGCATTTTCCTGATTGACCCGAACCGCTATCCTCCGTTCAGAATTTGCGCACAAAGAGGAGTTGTGTATCATTATAGAGATGGAGCGGCCGTAGCGCCTTCATCAAATATGCTGATTGAATGGTTTTTAAGAAAACAGGCGGTTGAGGCGGCCTATGAGAAAAATAAAGACGGACAGGAAATCTTTGAGCTCGCTGTTCAATACAAAGCGAACTATATCGTAAGCGAAAAGTGCGTAGCGATTCCGGGACTAGAAACAATTTACTCGGACAGCGAATTTGATTGCGTATACAAAATAAAATGAACAAACCAACCATTACAATTGTAATACCGGCCAAAAATGAAGAAAAAACTATTGGCGAAATAATTGAGGCGGTTCGCCCTTACGGAAACGAAGTACTTTTGATTGACGGCCATTCTACCGATAAAACCAGAAACATCGCGTCTTCTCTCGGCGCGCGAATTGAATTTGACCACGGCCGGGGCAAGGGAGACGCCATCAAAACCGCCATTGAAAAAGTTACGAATGATATTATTGTGTTTATAGACGCGGACGGCTCGCACGACGCCAAAGATATTCCCAAACTTCTTGAGCCGATTTTAAAGGATGAGGCCGATTTGGTTATCGGGTCGCGGAGCTTAGGCGGTTCGGATGAGGCATGGGGAACGATTCCCGATTTTATCAGAAATGTCGGAGCGCATATAATACTGCTTGCCATAAATTACCGATTCGGAGTTTTATTCACCGACAGCCAAAACGGTTTCAGGGCAGTCAGAACTTCCGCGGCCAAAAAACTTACGCTCAAAGAAGACATAACCACGATTGAGCAGGAAATGCTTATAAAATGCATAAAGGCGGGATGCCGCATAAAAGAAGTTCCGGCCCACGAATACCGCAGAAAATTCGGCGAATCACGTTTTAAAGTTTGGAAGGTGGCTTATCGATACGTGTGGTCGCTGGTTAAAAATCTTTTATAATACTCGACACCAATACACAAAATTTCCACGAATGTCACGAATAATTATTGGTATAATTCGTGCTCATTAGTGTATTTGTGACGAGCCAAACTTGAAGGATTTCATCGTCATCCCAACCTATAACGAAAAGAAAAACATTTCGCGCCTACTCCCGCGGATTTTTCAATTATATCCGGATATTAATGTGGTCGTGGTTGATGATAACTCTCCGGACGGAACTGCCGAAATTGTAAAAAAACTTGCCCTAACCTATCCCAATCTGACGCTCTTGGCAAGAGATAAAAAAATGGGACTGGGAACCGCGTATATTTACGCCTTCCAAAAACTTCTCAACACCCATGAAAACATCAGAAGCATCTCTGAAATGGACGCGGACTTCTCTCACGACCCGAAAATAATTAAAAATCTTCTGCAAGAAATCGAATACTTTGACCTTGTTATTGGCTCTCGGTATATAGCCGGCGGCGGCATCAAAAATTGGCCGCTCTTTCGCCGACTATTAAGCAGGTGGGGAAACATTTACGCCAAGATGGTCACGGGCGTACCCATTCACGACTTAACAGCCGGATTCAAATGCTACCGGGCCAATCTCCTAAAAAAATATGATTTCGATTCCATACAATCAAACGGATACGCCTATCAAATTGAAATGAAAAGTGTTGCCTGGAGGCTTGGCGCAAAAATAAAAGAAATACCCATTACCTTTATTGAGCGCACCGAGGGTAAATCAAAAATGTCAAACCGGATAATTTATGAAGGAATCATCGCGCCCTGGAAAATCAGAAAGAGTAATCGCGAATATACGAATTTAAAATAATAGACCTGTTGCTTAATAATTTTTTGGGAAAATTTGATGCAAAAAACCCTTATTTTAAGCCACTAATTTTTTAAAAAAACGGCTAAAATCTTAATAAAAAGCGGTTATCACGCTTTTTCTTTTGGCTTTTTTGGCCCGCCTTCTCATGCTAGCGCTCATAATTACCAATGACACGGGAAAGAACTCGGTAATAAATACCCGGCTTGACCCGAAAGGAACTTCGGGAGAATATATCCAATTTGCCATGAATCTCATTAATTATAAAACCGCCTCTATATCATATGACTCCCCGCCCCGACCCAATATCGCGAGAACTATCGGCTACCCCTTGTTCCTAACACCGTTTTTATATTTTCATTTTCCCTACTGGGCAATTGCCGTATTTCAAGACCTTTATATAAGCATCTTTTTAATTATTTTTTATCTCGCCGGAAAAAAAATCTTTAACCCTAAAACCATTTTGGGCGCTACGGTATTTTTCGCGCTTGAGCCAACAAGCGTTCTCCTGGCTAATTCAGTAACGGATACAGAAAATCTTCTGATGCCGTTTTTTATAGGAGCGTTTCTCTCTTTTGCCTTTTTTATCAAAAACCAAAAACCCGCCTATCTTTACCAGGGCGCCATTCTCCTGGCTCTCGCGACCCTCATACGGCCGGTCCCTTTTTACTTTTTTGTCTTTTTTCCGTTCCTTGGACTTCTTGCCAATATTCCGTTGAAAAAAATAATCATATACTCTTTGGGCGCTACGGCGCTCTTCTTCCTGATTTTATCACCGTGGCTCATCCGAAATCGCATTATACTCAAAACATGGCAGGTATCTTCAATTCAGGACTACAACCTTTACATGCGTATTGCGGCCAATTTTTGCTGGTGGCGCGAAGGAATATGCGGGGAAGAATTCGTTTCAACATATAATCAAACCATAAAAGAACATGATTATGACTTTTTTTACGGCCACAATCCGCAGAAATACAAAGCGCTCGGACTAAAACTCATAAAAAATTATCCGATGGAATTCACGAGTTTTTTCATATCAAAAATGCCGGATTTTTTCCTTAGAAATAGTTACGCGGATATTCTCGAGATTTTATCAAAAGACAGGGTTTATGCGCGAGCAAATATAAAAACGGCAACTTCATGGCTTGACCCTGTTTTGCTGTTTACCGCCTTCGGAAAACTTATTTTAATATTCCTCTTTATTCTATTCTTAAGCTCTTTTTTCCTTTTCTTCACAGGATATTCCAATAAACGGCTGTTACTTCTTGGCGCGCTTTTAGTCGCATATACCGCTTTGGTAAGCACTCCGATAGGTTTTGCCAGATACAGAATGCCAATCCTTCTTCCTATGCTAATCATTGCTTTGGAAACACTGGCCTTTTCCTGGAACAAATTAAAATCCCGCCCCATATCAGAAGAGGGGGCGGACAATAAAAGATAAAAAGATGTCCATACTATTCAAAAAAGACTTTTAAAGACCTCAAGAGAATTTTCCAAGCTAAAAAACTCTGCCTGTCCGTATTCGGCCTTTTTTATTTCTTCTATTTCTTCTTTAGCCATTTGAAGAAGATTTTTTATTTTTAAAACAAAACAACTTATATCACCATGAGGGCAGATATAATTGCTAAGTTTTTTGGGAACTATTTCTTCAACCCCACCAACATCGGATGCGACAAACGGAACTTTCATGGCCATGGCTTCAAGCAATACTCTAGGAAATCCCTCTTCATCCGAAGGCATTATAAATACATCGGCTATGGCATAATATTGAGACAAATCTTTATTTGGAATCCAGCCAAACATTCGCACGTTACCCCCTAATTCATAATTCTTAATTCTTAATTCCAGGTTCCCGCGCTCCGGGCCGTCGCCGATTATTATAAAAACAACTTTTTCATCTCGGAACGCTTTTATGATTTCCGGCAAATAGTGCGCGCCCTTTCTTCGCGACAATCGGTGTGCAAACAGTATAATTTTTTCACCCTCCTTTATGCTTAATTTTTCCTTCAGCTCCTTAATTCCTAATTCATAATTCATAATTCTAAATTTTTGTAGGTTTATCCAATTCGGCATAACCTTTATTTTTTCAGGCGGTAATCCATAATGCTTGGCATATTCTTTTTTAAGCGATTCCGTACCCGTAACCAAATAAGTGATAATTTTATAAGTGAATTTCTCAAATATGTCTCGAAAAATATTCCGCCTATATTTCCACGGCTCGCCGCAATTCCAGTAATAAACTCTGCCGCCAAAAATTCTGACGATAAGCGAGGCAATAAAAGCCGATAAAAAAGAATAGTGAACATAAAAATCGCGGTACCCGGAAAAACGCGCCTTTTTCAACCGGATTGCCGTTTCAATTATACGAAGGGGTAAAAAACGCGACTTAACAACTTCTATTTTTGCCGTTCCAAAGTATATATCTTTCGCCCCCTCAGATGCCCTTTCAATAATAACAATAAGTTCAAACTCATTAGAAAGCTCTCCTATAAAATCAAAAAGATGCGCAAAATGCGTTGCGGTTTTTTTGTCGTATTCGGGAAGGATATAGCATAATTTTTTTGTATTAGAAGCCATAATAAACGCTCCAAATCAAGCGTCATTCTGAGCGAGGCGAAAAATCTATTCCAAATACCGTTTTCAAAAATCTTAGATCCTTCACTGCGTTAAGAATGACCGCCATCAGGCAAATCTCTAGATTAAAGCATACAAAAAATCTCCGCCCTTGACAACCTTATGTATTCTTTGTTAAGATTATAACGCTCATTGTTAACACTAAAATAAGAAATCGGGGGCGTAAATGGACAAAGAAAAGCTTACCCCGGAAGAAATCGAAACTCTTACAAAGTTACTTCAAAAAGTAACCCCCCTGCCAAAAATGGAATGGCCGGTTTTAAAAACCATCTGGGAATCGCGGCTTATGCCTATGAATCCGCAAGAACTCGTAATTCTTGAAAGAATTCCTGAAGATGTTTTTGCCGAGGACTATCCGCGCGTTCTTCTTACCAAGCGCCCGGCGACTGATCCGCATTTCCCAAATGCATGGCACCACCCAGGAGGATATCTAGGTTCAAACGAATTTGTGGTTCAAGATGCAATTGAACGAATTCTTCAAAAAGAGGTTAAGGTCGGACTTAAAAATTACCGGGCTGTCAGCATTATTAACTGGCCCAAACTTGAACGCGACCATGAATTTTCAGGACTTTATATCTGTGAACCCGCAGGACCGCCAATTCTCACTTCGGGAAAAACGGAATGGTTCCCTTTCAATCAACTGCCTCCAACCCTGCTCTACCACCATCAACTCATGCATGCCAAGGCAAAAGAATACCTTGACTTTATGTCGCTTATTAAAAAAATTGAAAATGTACTTAACGCCCACCCCCCTGGTACTAACCGCCCATCAGAATTTGATTGCGTTATGTATTATCTCAAGAGAAATCGCTTAAGTTTAAGCGGGATGTTTCACCAGCTATCAACGGTTCTTGAAACCGGCGATCCGAAATAAGCCAAAATTTTATAGGACTCGAAATACGGGAGAGTATCGTAACTCTCCTTTTTTTGTTGCCGGTAGAAGCAATGACAGACGCCAACGGATACGCAAAGATATACGCAACATTTGCGTTTAATTTTGCGTTATATATTGCGTATGATATTGCTTCTACACTCCCTAGGGCGTCTGGTCGACGCCGGGATAGCCCCTTGATTTTATAGCTTAAAATAGTATACTAACCAACATGTCAAGGATACTCAAAAACAAGCGATTTCTCGTAACCGGAGGGGCGGGGTTTATCGGCTCTAATTTGGTACGCCATTTACTAAAAAACATTCCCGATTCAAAAATAACGGTGGTAGATAACCTTTCCTATGCCGGAAATTTATATAACCTCCAAGGACTGCCAAAATCGCGGCTTCAATTCATAAAAGCTGATATCAATAATACGCCATTGATGAAGCAATTGTTTAAGAACGCCGATTTCGTAGTTCACCTTGCCGCTGAATCGCATGTTGACCGTTCCATACACCAATCAAGCTTAATTTTTTTGCGCTCCAATGTATTGGGCACGCGCTCGCTTCTTGAAGCCCTTCGCGAAAGCCCGAATGTGGAATTATTTTTGCATTTCTCAACCGACGAAGTTTTTGGGACACTACCCCTAAACTCTTCCCAAAAATTCCATGAAAAATCTCCGTATCTGCCGAACTCCCCTTATGCCGCATCCAAGGCCGGGGCGGACATGATTGCCCGCGCTTATTACCAGACATGGAAACTGCCGATTGTTGTAATACATCCAACGAATAATTACGGCCCCAGGCAACTTCCAGAAAAACTGGTTCCATTCTTTACCATCCGCGCCGTAAACAGCCTGCCACTGCCTCTTTACGGGCACGGCAATCACGTTAGGTCGTGGCTCCATGTAGACGACTGTTCGGAGGCAGCCATAAAAATCCTGGAAAAGGGGAAAATCGGCGAATCATATTGTGTTACGGCAGACGAAGACAAGCCCAACCATTTTATTGCCAAAATGATTCTTACTACGCTTAAAAAGCCGGCTTCCCTTTTAACGTATGTTACCGACAGGCCGGGGCATGATGAAAAATACTCGCTCAATGCCGCCAAACTTAAACGCCTTGGCTGGAAACCAAAAAGAAAACTAAAAACCCATCTTCCGGAAACCGTATTGTGGTATAAAAAAAACGCGGAGTGGATTAAAAAAACCTCAAAAAACAGAAAATTGTTCAACCAGCACATTAAAACTCCATCCCTGAAAAAAGAGCAAGAAATGGGATATTTTAGAAAAGGAAAACTTTCGTAAACTAACAACTAACAACTAACAACCAACAACACGTGTTGTGGGTTGTAAGTTGTAGGTTGTAGGTTAATTTGAAGGGAGTTATACTCGCGGGCGGCCAGGGAACACGCCTTCGGCCGTTCACAAAACTTATCAATAAACATCTTTTGCCGGTTTATGAAAAACCGCTTATTTACTATCCCCTATTAACGCTCAAAAACGCCGGAATAAAAGAGGTTTTGATTACATCCGGTAAAGAAGCTCTACCCGATTTTAAGCGGCTTCTTGGAAAAGGCGAAGAATTTGGATTAAAAATTAGCTATGCCGCCCAAAACGGAGCCAAGGGAATTGCCCACGCCTTGGGATTAGCCGAAAAATTCGCTCACGGCTCAAAAATTGCCGTAATTCTGGGCGACAATATTTTTATGAATCATAATCAAATCAAACAAGGCGTTGAAAATTTTGAAAAAGAAAACGGGGCCAAATTTTTCCTGAAGAGTGTTCCCGACCCGGAACGATTCGGAGTAGCCCATGTCGCCAAATCCGGCATCCTATCCATTATTGAAAAACCAAAAAAACCTAAAACAAATCTTGCGGTAACCGGCCTTTATCTTTATGACCCTGATGTTTTTGATGTTGTTAAAAAAATAAAGCCATCTGCCCGGGGCGAACTTGAAATTACTGACGTAAATAATCACTATGTCAAAGCCGGACTTGCCAAATTTGAAATTGTAAACGGCGACTGGATTGACGCCGGAACTTTTGATTCCCTGCTTCAGGCCTCGCTTCTGATGATGAATAAAAATAAAGAAATACCGATAGAAGTTTAATTCTTATATTCATTAAATACAAAAATAAAACTCCTGAAAATCAGGAGTTTTTATATTTCCTATCGAGGTCGCGCGAAAATATATTTTTGTGATGGCCGAACGATGGTAATATTCTCCGGTTACAAATTGAACTTTGCGCATACAATTTCATCTTATCACTTGGAAACCCCGTTTCCAAGTAAAGTTATTATTGCATTACTCGATAAATTTCAACATAAGGACCGAAAAATCTTAATTTGGGGATAACGCCCCAAAATCCTTCCGGGGCATTTAAAAAATCGTGCATATCAAAAATCTCTTCCGAAGGATAAACCCCGTTAGAAGTCCGACTGGCGCCAACCATCAAATCATGCGGTAAAGCAGAGCCGCTTTCACTTTTATCTGTTATTGCTAAGTTTCCATAATTTAGACTTCTAACGGGGTAAAAACGCTTAATTAATTCCGCGTGCCCCGGAATTTTATTTCGCCAATAAAACCCTTCCGCCTTGTTCCAGAAAAAATAAACCGCGTATTCAAGTTTCAAATTTTTCAATTCACTTTGGGTATGGCTGCGTCTGGCTTCGTTTAAAACAAAAAACGAGGGCGAAGGATATTTTTTATCGGGGATATTAAATAAATATTTCTGTCTTGTGTTAACAAAGCCCCCATCCTTCTCCAGCTGCCTGATTGATTCCTTGTTTTCGTACCTGAAATAAGTAAACGGCAAGTCTAATAAAAGACTGCTCCCGGGTTTAATATTTTGATGAATCCAGTTTATGGCCTGAACCCGCGTGTCTTGACGGAATAAAAGCAGGCCATAAGCCGTGCTTAAATAAAAAGAATAGATTACACCCAAAACGGTTAAAACAACAAAAATTTGTTTGCTAAAAGCCGCCAATCGCCCCGCCAATTCCCGGATGGTAAAAACGGAAAGAATGAGCAGAAAAGGAACTGCCGGCAAAACATAGCGGGCGTCCAGCGACGGAAAACCATAGCTTATTCCGGCAAGATATAAAATGGGGAAACCCACCAAAAGTGATGAAAAAAAACTGTTTCTATATTTAAACGCCAAAAGAAAAGCGCCGATAATACCAAAAATCAAAAAAAACGGCGAATCATCAAAAAGAAAATAAAGCGCTGAACCAAAAGAAGAAATAAAATTGGACTCGCCGGTAATAGCCAGGGCGGGATTTTCCTGTAATGGCACTCCGACAACGTATAAGGTTGAACCGAATTGGCGCAAAAAGGCATTGGTATTCGCGTAAGAAAATAGGATTATAAAAAACAAAATAATGGCATTGGCCAATAAAAATTTTTTATCAAAATATACATCGCGTATACGCACGGCTTTATTTTTCAATATATGGGCGGCTGCAAACCACGGATACATTAAAATCGGAACATAACCAATCGCGTATCCCAACCCAATAGAAACCGCGCCTAACAAATACCACCTGTGCTTGGGTTCCTCGGTTTCAAAAAACCTCCAATTCGTCAATTCCGATTCAAAAATTCTCCAAACGGCATAAAGCGCCGCAATGATAAAAAATGTGAGCGGCGCCCAAATCCTGCCTGACTGGCTTTCGTGAACATGATAAAAATCAAAAGCCAAAAATAAAGAAGTAACAATGGCGGTTTTTCTGTCAAACATGCGCAAAACCGTCAGATAAATAAGATAAACCGAGGCCGTTCCCAACAAAAACGAAATCAGCCGCGTCCCCATTACAAAATATTCCTTATTTAAAACAACAAATTCCCTGAAATCAGAAATACCGGCAAATTTACCGGCCAATATGCCAAGCGCCCCCCAAAGAGCAAAAAGGGGGGCTAAAATATAAGACATAAGCGGCGGCAAGTAATAAAAGTCAAATGTGGCATTAATTGTTCTTTCCTCAAGCATTTTAAAAGCGGCGGCAACATGAACCGATGCGTCAGAAAAAAAATCATGCCCAAACCCGTAAAAAATTCCGACAAAACGATATACGGCGGCAACTAAAATTATATAAAAAATTGGTTTTTTAATTATATTTGTCATAATTTGTCTAAATTTTTAAGGCCGCAGCTATCAGGCCGTCCGAAAACTGTCATCCTGAGCATCAGCGAAGGATCTCTATCCTTGGAAATGGCTCAAACATTAGATTCTTCGCTTCGCTCAGAATGACGAAAATGTGGTTTTAGCAGTTTTCGGACGGTCTAAGACCACGTTTCACTTCACTCAGGGAATAATTCAATAGTTTCGTTTTGCAACATAAAGAAATAGAAAACCCACCAGTCCCAGTAAAAGAGAAAAAATAAGTTCTATGCCGTGTATTAAAATGCTGGATTGGGCCGCCATATCTCTTGAAATTCCAAAAATTACCAATCCACCGACCAGCGACCATTCATAAAGTCCTAAATTGGCAAAAGATTGTATCGGCGAAAACTCAGAAACAATCATGGGCAGAGAAAAAATAAAAACCGTTTCCAGAAAATTAAAATCAAAAGACAGAGAGCGAAAAAGAAAAACTCCAACTCCGAAATTCAGCAGCCAAATCAGAAACGACAGAAAAAAAAGTTTTAAAAAGTATGCCTTTTCTCTTACGGAAAGAAAGATGGCGGAAATATTGCTCAATGAATCTTGAGCAGAAGAAAAAAACAAACGCGTACGAAATAAAAAAGAAAACGCTTTAATCAAAAAACCGGTAAAAAATATAAGAACTAAGGAAAGAGGCAAAGCGACAATCGCAAGGGCCAGGGCCATAACAGCGATTTCTTTAGGCAACCTTTCCTGCGAAACAAAAAATACTGCTAAAATTACCAAATTAGCAACTATCAAAATGTCAAAAAAACGCGCAAGAAAAAGGGTTCCTAAACCGGTTGAAATCGATACACCGCGATATTTTTTAAGTAAATAAGCATAGGATAATTCGCCGGTCCTGAAAGGCAAAAGGGACACCAAAAAATTATGGATAAATGATATTGAGGCGACATCTCTAAACATTACAGAATTGCCAAGAAGCAGATTGAAACGCCAGGAACGAACCAAGTTAACCAAAAGATAAAATAAAAAAGCAAAAAGGATGTAAAACCAATTTACCTTATAAAAAAGCGTGGCAAAATCGGAAAAATTAAAACTTCTTGCCAATAAAAAAATAAGGCCGGCGGCAACGATTAAAGAAATTAATAGTTTTATTGTTTTAGGCATGTTATATAGCAACACCGAGTGTTGCTTAAATTAAGCAACACTCGGTGTTGCTAAATCTTTTTAAATACGCCGAAAAGAATTCTGCCCCTGTTAAAACGGATAAATTTATCGTCAAAAAAGAAAAGATGATACAAAATTTTCTGGATAAAAGAAACAAGAAACTGCGAACCAGATTCTTTCAAAACCTTTTCTTGATTAACTTTGGCCATAAATTTATAATAAATACTGAATAAAGGCCATCCCCAAGTAAATATTTCAACTTTTTCTAATCCTATTTTTTTGCATTTATCAACCAGCTCGTTTATTTCATACCTGCGGAAGTTAAGTGCATCTTCATCTTTTTTAGTCCAATATTTCATAGAGTGCGGAGTAACGATTATAAGATACCCGCCCGCCTTTAACATTCTGCCCATATTGGCCAAAGCCGATTCATCATTCTTCATTTCCTCAAGCGCATTCATGCAGGTTAAAATATCAAACTCTTCCTGAAACGACTCTTTTTCAATATCCAAAACCGCGAATTGACAGGTTCTGCAATTTTTTTTGGCAATTTCAAGACCAATTTGAGACCGGTCTACCCCATATAACTGTGAATATTCACCGGCAAGAATTGAAAGAAAAACACCGGAACCACAGGCAACATCAAGAATTTTAATATCTTTTCTTCCGCCGGAATATTTTTTTATTAATGCCAAAACTAGCCGAATTTTATGGCGCAAACTCGGCCCTTGTCCCAACTGTTTATTTTCCTCTTTTTTCCAAAGCTCGTCCCAATTCATAAATAAGATGCTAATCCACAAATCTTATGCCAATTCGATGAATTGCAAATACTATTCGAGCTTATCGAGAATTTTACATTAATGTAACTTCTCGATTTTACTCGAAGAATAAATTATATGCTTTTTAAAATGTCTTTTAAGGACTTAATAATATGGGCCGTATCTTTATCGCTCAATGACAGATAATTCGGCAAATTAATCATCTCGGATGCGGCTTTTTTGGAATTGGGGAATTCACGGTCCCTATACTCCCTGAATACCGGCAATTCCGGCAAACTGTAATCAAAAGTTACACCGGCCTCAATTCCCTTTTGCTTCATTTTCTCTCGTATCAATTTAGCATCACGGCCGATTATGCGCACGGGATAATGGGACCATAAACTATTAAAACTGTCCAAAAATTTAATTTCGTCATTGCGACCGCGAGCGGAGCAGAGCGGAGCGTGGCGGGAAGCAATCTCAACTTCACGCCGTTTTTGTAGGATTGCTTCGGTCGCTTCGTCCAGCCCCTTTTGCGAAAGGGGCTGGGCTTCGCTCCCTCGCAATGACGTTGTTGGACGGTCTGACCTCCTTTCGCCTATGGGCTGAGATATTACATCAGAATGAAAATCTTTCAATTCATTGTAATAAAACTCGGCAATTTTGCGCCTTTTTTCCAAAATTTCACTGGCTTTCCCAAGCTGATTTAAACCCAACCGCGCCTGCCATTCGGAAAACAGAACATTAAAATCTTTTGGCAAAGAAATTTCATTCATACTTCGTTCGTCATAAAACTTTTCCAGCATCTTCAAATTTTTTAATGCATCTAAAAAGTAATAACCTGTCTTGCCAAAAATAAAATATCTGATAAAAAAATGGAGAAAATTTTTAAAATGAAGGAACAGGTCGGCTTTACGAAAATTTTTATTTCTGAATTCAAGCAGTTTTTTATATATTTCTTCATTATCAGTCGCAACCATTCCGCCCTCAACCGTAGAAAAATGCTTGGTATGGCCCAAACTGTAAATACTAACCATATTCGGATATCCTGTATTCTTATAAATTGGCTTGGGGCAAAGAGCGGAGTCCTCAATAATTAAAATATCTTTTCTCGGCAAGTTGTTAACTATCTTGTCCAAGTCCATGACATTCCCAAAAGTATGCACAGGAATTATTGCTTTGGTTTTATCGGAAATTACAGACAAAATCTCCTCCGTCTTGGGATTATATGAATCCAGCTCAATATCAACAAAACGAGGCCGAAAACCGGCCTTTATAACCGCATGAGCCACGACTGTACAGGTATACGCAGAAACGATAACTTCGTTTTTATTAGTGAAGTCCGACTTCACTATGGAAGTCCGACTTCCATAGTTACTCCCAGCACCCTCCCAAATTTTCAACAGCGCCCAAATAGCGGAACGCGCATACGGAAACGACAGCGCGTACTTCGCATTTACAAATTCGGCAAACCGTTTTTCAAACCTTTTAATATTTCCTCTTTGCCCAAACTTCAAAATTGCGAATAAGTCGCGGCGGTTAAAATATGGTCTGTTTTTGGAAATTAATTTCATCATTCAAATTTATAATCGGAACTCCATTCTTCCTGCTCGTTGTCTCCCGGGTACCATGCCGGAAAACAACAGTTAATAATATAAGCGTCTTCGTCATTCGGATTATAAAACGCAGCCGGCTCTCCGGGTTTAACTTTTACAGTAATGAAATTGTTTTCACCTATCATATATTCGTTATATTTAACCCCGTCCCAAACAACTAATTTCACATTGCCTTTTACACACGTATATTGATTCGTCTTTTTTTTATGCAAATGAAAGCCCTTGACCATTTTCGGCTTGCATACGCTCAAATAAACCTGTCCGGGCAAATGCTCGGTAAAATTATCGTGCATTGACCCGATTTCCAAAAGCCAGCCGTTTTCCTGTCCCGCATGGTCTTTAGTAATAACTTTTTTACACAATTTTGTTTTTTCTCTACTTTTCTCCATAAAATTATTACACCACATAAATAACATCCTAACAAACTTGAGAATGTTGGTATGTTTTTATCTCCCAAAAATTTTTAAATAGCGAGTAACTCATACACTTTCTCCATTCTCTCCGCGCATTTATCCCAAGTAAAATTTTCTTCAATCCTGCGCCGACCGCCTTCGCCCATTTTTTGCAAAACTTCTTTGGGTGTTGATGCGGCTTTTAAAATTATGGAACTTACCGCTTCAGGCGTTGACTCTGGCACATAAAAACCGTACTCACCCACAACTTCTCTGTTTACAAAATTATCCAAAGCAATTATCGGCAAACCGCAGGCCATATAATTATACAATTTGCCATTATCCTCAACATCAAGCTTCAATGTTATGGCGATATCTCCCAAAGAAATATATTCTCCCGCTTTTTCGTAATCTATTTTTCCACTGAAAGTAATAAAATCGCCAACCCCTAATTCATTGGCCATATTTCTATATTTTTCCACATTCGGATATCCAAACATCAAAAAGTGAATATCGGGATTATTTTTGACAACCAAAGGAATGGACTGAATCAAAAGGTCAACACCCTGATATTGCTCGAATCGGCCAAGATAAACTATAAATATTTTGTTTTGAGGGACTCCATATTTTTTTATTAAATCCTGATTTTTTAGATATGGATGAAAGAGTGTCAAATTGGTTCCGTCAAAAATTGTCGTGATTTTTTTTTCTGCCAACCCAAAAATTTCAATCAATTCTTTTTTCCGGCTGGTGGAATGGGTCATTATAAAAGGCGGTCTTTTGTTCAGCCACTTCTCAAAAATAAACAGAAAATTATAAATTATTCCTCCTTTTTTAATAAATTTATGAGCGACTATTTCTCCGGTAAAACTTCCTTGCAGGTCAAAAATAAAAGGCACTCCCGTAAATAACGAAACAATCCATCCTATCAAACATCCCTCATGAAGATGGCCATGCAAAATATCCGGCTTCCATTTTTTTGCTTCTTTCCATGTGGTAAAAATAAGAAAAAAATCCAAATAAAACTTTGTCAAAGACGGCCCGGCGGTAAGCTTTTTATACCATGGCGCTACGTTAGGAATACGGATAGTCGCAACGTCAGGCATATTCCTGCCAATATTATAAGTAGTAATGCGAATATCATGCCCTCTTTTTTGTAAAGCTCTGGCCTGTTCATAAATCTGCATATGACACCCTCTATCGGCAAAAAAGGGGGTTGGCGCTATCATTAAAATTTTTAACTTATCTTTCATGTTTTGGAATTAGAAGCAAAAATAGACGCAATAGAAAAACGCAAAAGAAAACGCAACAAACCGTTTATTTACCTCCTCGGGCAATATCGTATATTCTGCGTTTAATTTCCAATTTATTCCCAAAATTTATCAAAAAACCAACCTTATAATCAGTTGCTTTCAAATAACGCCAAAACTGCTTCTCATCTTCCTTTGTCAAAATCGGTCTACATTTAACCTCTATAAGAATGATTTCATTAACAACTTTGTCAAGAACATAAGTCCCAACTTTTACATCAGAAAAAAATATATCTATTCGCTTTTGGTTATCAACAACCAAACCGCGTTTCTCAAGAGCAACGGTTAAAGCTCTATCAACCACCGACTCCTTAAAAGAACCGCCGAATTGTTTCCAAACCTCTTTACAAGCATCTCCAATTTTAAAACTTTCCTCTTTATACAAAAAATAACTATCGGTCATAATTGCGTTTAATTTTGCGTAGAATTTGCGTTTAATTTTGCTTCTACTTCCTTAATTTTCTATAATCTCTCTAATAAAATAACTTTTTTCTTTGGAAACGCTGTAATAATTCCTGATAGCAATATCGGCCAAAAGGCCGGCTACAAAAAGCTGGATGCCGGAAAGCATCAGAAAAACGGACGCCAGCGGCCAGATTCTTCCCGCAAGAGAAACACCAAAAAAAATACGGGCAACAAAAAAATAAATTCCAATGCCAAATCCCAGCAAAAAAAGAAATAGTCCTCCGGCCCCGAAAAGATGGACCGGACGGGCGCGGTATCTTTGCCAGAACCAAAGCACCACCATATCCGTAAAACCTTTTATGGCGCGCGACCAGTTATATTTTGTCTGGCCGGAGCTCCGCGGCCGATGATTTGTTTTTATTTCGGTCACGCTAAAACCGCGAGCTGCCAGAATTGAAGGAATGAACCTGTGCATTTCGCTGTATAAATCCAGGCCTTCAAGGCAATATTTTTTATAAACCCGCAAACTGCATCCGGCGTCATGCAAAGTATCGCCCAAAAGAATTCTCCGTAAAATACGCGCTCCCCAGGAAACAAAAATCTTCCCGGCAGTATCATTTCTCGGATGCCTCCAGCCACAAACCACGTCATATCCTTCATCTAATTTTTTCAAAAGCTCGGGGATATCTTTAGGATCATTTTGCAAATCGCCGTCCATGGAAACAACAATATCCCCTTTCGCCTCCTTGAAACCGGCATCAAAAGCAGAGGTCTGCCCGAAATTTCTGGTAAAAGAAATTATTTTTGCGCCGGGGAGTTTTTTTAACTCCTTTAGTGTGCTGTCGGTTGAACCGTCATTTACAAAAATAACTTCAAAATCATGGCCAATTTTTCGCAATACCGAAACAAGCTCCTGGTGGAGCTTGCCAATATTATCTTCTTCATTGTAAACAGGAATAATTACAGAAACCATAAATAATCCTTAAAAACCGCCCTTATTTAGAACGCCCCCGACAATCCAAAAGATACCATAAAAATGCTTGTATCACAAGTGGTTTTGAATATTATACCACCCGATATTAAAATTTATTGTCACCCCTCCGCAAGCATGCGGAGGGGGAATTCTTGCGGACGAAATTAACGCAATTTATACACGTTTATATCGTCCGCTTCAAATAATTTTTCAATTTTGTCCAAAGGTAAACGCCATTCCGGATTTTCTTTTTTATCCCAAACGACGTAATCAAGGCGATATTTTTGGGCCTTGACCATAAAATCTTCTTTTAAAAACCCCATGTATTCTTTGGCCAGCTTTTCATTGAGCTCATCCGGAAAACAAGAAGAACAACCGTTAGTATAACGGTATTTCAACCCAAATAAATACAGGGCCGTTTCACTTCTATGTTCATCCAGATACGAAATTATATTTTCACTATTAACGCCCTCAAAAAAAAGACGCAGAAAAAATCTGTTCTCAAGGTCTTCCCGGGAATTCAAATAATAAGGCGCGTATGCCGAATAATAAACGTTATTATGAGTATACGCGGGAATCAATTCCGAAAATTTGCCGTCCGCAAAAACAACGCTGTCCAAAAAAGTATTTCCGTTAAGCCATTTTAAAATCGGGGCATATCGCTGATTCAATATGGTAATTTCCCGCAAACTAAAATATGATTTTGCCTGAACGATAATTCCGGTAAGAAAAAAAAACGCCAAACAAACAATAATAACGAATGGAAAAAATTTCTTATCTAAAATACTTTTGATATAAAAATAAAACGTGGAAATCAGAGCTATTCCAGCAAGAGGAGTAATTACATACCAATGATAGTGGTCATTTTGTATATTCACTCCGGTAATAATTTGATGGTTTATGACGAATATTGAGGCAGTAAAGGCGATAATAAAAAATGGATTGAAGCTCAATAACTTCTTATAAAACGCGAAGATAATAAAAAATACCGTAAAAACCGCCAATTTACTTACCGTCAAAGAGCGGCTGATAAAAAAACCGAGACGTTCCGAAGTTTCTTGATATCCTGAGAACGCGGAAAGTCCAACCGTATGAATAAGATAAGGCAGAGCAATCAATAAGGCGCCGGCAGAAATCAAAATTATTTTTTTTACCTCCGGCCAATTATTTTTATAAATAAACCATAAAACAAACAGGCCATTTGCCAAAAAAAGATAGGTCCAGAAATAAAAATAGGCATAAAAAGAAAGGCCTAGAAAAACCGCGCAAAAAAATAAATATCTTATTTGGGATGATTTCAAAAGACGGTATAAACTCAAAAGATACCCAAAAAGCAAAAGCGAACTAAACGCGGGATTGAGCGGGCGCGCGTATCTCAAAAACTCAAGGTTTTTTATTTCCCACGAAAATACTGAACGCATATCGCTTGACGACAACAAAGACGGCGCAAGCAAGGTTAAGGCAGACGACATGAGTGCTAAATATTTATCGCCGAATAATTCCAAAACAAAAAAATAAAGCAAAAAAGAAAGTAAGAAACCGAAAAAGAATTTTGCAAATATATTAATTTGAACGGCATTCATGCCTAAAATTTTTCCCAAATACGCGGTTGCTATTTCCAGAAACGGCGGCGGCAAATATGGCTGATTTTTCCCCTCCCAAAAATAAGTTGAACCAAGAAACAAATGGCCGTCATAAACCTCCTGAACCCGCGCTACGTAATGAGTTTCGGCGTCAGAACCAAGAACATCAACTCCCCGAAAAAAACCGCGGTCAATGGTTCTTAAATAAACGTGAGGAAAAACAAAAATAAAACCGATTGCCGCGGACAATATTATTATGACCCAATGCTGTTTTAAAAAAGATTTCATTTTTTTCTCACAATAACAAAAATAGAAATGCCAAAAGGAAAAGCGATATAACGAAGAAAAAATCGTTCTAAAGAAAATATCCAGAAAAACACGGCATTCAAAAAAACATTCGGCGTTTTTACCTCGGCCCCGACCAATTGCCGGGGTTCCCATATTTTAGAGGCAAGCTTTACTAAAACAATAGGCAGAAAAAGAAACGTGTTAAAATAAGTTACATTCATAGTCATAAACCCTGTTTGTAAAAGAAGCTCAATAAATTGTTTTCTGCTATAACGCCGGAAATGATGCGCTCTCACGTCACTTTCGTTCCAAAGCCATTGATGCGCCGGTACGCTGAAAAATCCCATTCCACCGCTCTTAAGCGCGCGAAAGGCCTCATGTACGGCAATTTTATCATCAGCGGTATGCTCAATAACATCCATGGCAAAAACAGCATCAAACCATTCATCCGGAAAAGGAATTTTTTCAGCCGAACCGAGCAAAACCCGATTATTGCCGCCATTATTTCCGTGATGCGAAACCACTTCCTCGATAGGGTCAACTCCGAATACTTCCCCGTAATTTTTAAGCATCAGAAGCTCACTGCCAATACCGCACCCTATGGACAAAAGGCGCCTATTACCGTCCGAAGAAAGAAAATCGCCGGCGAATTGTTTAAGAATTTCCAATCTCCCGCGATACCACCAATGATTAGAGGCGCTATCCTTTAATATATGATATAACGCTTGTTCCATGTTATGATAACCAGTTATCTTTCCAAAAATGAAAGGCAATTAACGCCCATAAAGGTTTCCGATTGTCTTTTTTACCCTGAAGATGCTCGTCAATCAATCGCCTCACCGCCGGATAATGAAAAATGGCGCCACGGTCAATCTTTTCTTTGGATAGACAATCCAGCATAATTTCTTTCAATTCGCCGCGTAGCAGGCGGGCGGTTGGGATATTGCCCCCCCTTTTTTTGGCTGAAAGAATTTTTTGGGGAAGACGATTCTCCATCAATTTCCTGATAATGTATTTTCCGGTAAAACCGCGCATTTTGAATCTTGGCGGCAAGGAATTAGCAAAATCAACAATGGTGTAATCAAGAAGCGGAGAACGAACCTCCAGAGAAACCGCCATGCTAGCCCTGTCAAAATACGGAAGTATATTTTCCATCATATAAAACTTCTGATAAAAATAAATCGAACGGTCAAGCGGGGACAGATTCTTAACTTCTTTAACTATGCGGTCAACCGCGGAAAAATCTTCTGTCATACCAAGTTTTATCCTTACATCTTCGGTATATAATTGGCGTTTTTCTTCGGGAGTAAACGCGCCTATCCAGATGGCATCGCGATAATCAGCGGAATATTCAAGTCCGGCGAAAAACCGCTTTATCTTATAGTCCAAACTTACTTTTCCTAAAGAAGTTGGGAAAAGATTAACTAGCGGACGAACAATGTTTCGCCGTAAAACTCCGGGGATGGCTGACGCATAGGGAACCAATCGGCCGGCTTGAAAGGTCTGATAACCCATAAAAAGTTCGTCCCCTCCCGAGCCGCTCAGGGCAACCGTAACGATATTACGAGCAAACTTTGATACGGCATAAATCAAGAAAAGGCCGGTATCAGCAATCGGCTCATCAATGTGTTTCGCCAATTCAAAAACCATATCTTTAATCTCGTTTGATAAAAGTCGTTTTTCATGATGAACCGTTCCTATCCGGGAAGCGGTAAGACGCGCATCCGCCATCTCGTCAAAATCCTTATCGGAAAACCCTATGGAAAAAGAATTAAGAGGGCGGCTTGAGAGTTCTTGGGCATAAGAACAAACCGTGCTTGAATCAAGGCCCCCGCTTAAAAATAGTCCCAAGGGAACATCAGAAACAAGCCGCAGTTTCACTGCCTCTCGAAGCTTTTCATCAAACATTTTAAGACATTCTTCAATGGTGCCGCGGGAGGGAGGTAACGCAAAAGCTTCTTCCTGGCGATAATATCGGCTTGTTTTAATTTCATCATTTTTAAAAATCAAATAGGTTGCCGGCTCAATTTTAAAAATTCCTTGAAATATCGTGCGGGGAGACGGAACGCACTCATGAATTAAATAAAGGTTAAGCGATTCAAGGTCAAGTTCTCTTTTAACCAAGGAATGCGATAAAACCGCTTTAAGTTCGGAACCAAAAATCAACGTCCCGCCGAAAATAGCGTAATAAAGGGGCTTTTTTCCGAAACGGTCCCGCGCCAAAATCAGTTTCTTTTTACGAACATCCCAAATGGCTATAGCAAACATGCCGTTTAATTTTTCAAACATCTTCTCGCCTTCTTCTTCATAAAGATGGACTAATACTTCCGTATCGGTTCGGGTAGTAAAACGGTGTCTGGGTTCCAAATTTTTCCTTAACTCGCGATAGTTGTAAATTTCTCCGTTGAAAATAATTGCTACGGTTTTATCCTCGTTAAAAATCGGTTGATTCCCGGTCTTTAAATCAATTATGGAAAGCCGGCGAAAACCCAAGCCGACTTCATCAGGAACAAAAAAATAACCCTCGTCATCAGGGCCTCTATGCTTTAGGGTAGCGGCCATGCTCTCAAGTTCTTCACGCGTACCCTTACCCGCGAAACCGGTTATACCACACAAGAAATTTAGCGCACGCGGTCCTGTTCCTGTTCCTGTCGGAGCTTTAAAATGGTTTCCGATGGAACAAAACCGCGAAGCAACATATTGGGATAACAATAAACTTTTTTTCCAAGAAATGTAGCCGGCTGGGTTACGGTATTGCAGCCAAGGGAACTGTCGTCGCCGATAATCACGCCAAATTTTTCCAATCCGGTTTTCACTCCGGCAATTACAACCTCGCTTCCGGTAACTTTAAAATTGGAAATCTTTGTTCCCGCTCCCAGATTTACTTTATTTCCCAAAATACTATGTCCTACAAACGCAAAATGCGGAGCTCTCGCGCCGTCCAAAAAAACAGAATTGCCCACTTCGCTAGCGTGTCCAATTACCACATTATTTCCGGCAATTACGTTCGCGCCCACAAAAGCGCCGTGGCGAATTTCACAATTCTCGCCTATAATAGCGGGCCCCATAATCCAGGCACCGGGCTGAACAACAGTTCCCTTACCCAAAAAAACTTTTTCTCCGACAAACGCCCCCGGCATAACAACCCCTTCTGTAGCCGGTTTTAAATTTTTTTCTAAATATTCGGGAAGAAATTTCAAAAAATCAAAAATATAACCGCATCTTTCAAATAAGCTCTTGTGGGCAAATCGCGATAAATCAAAATAATATGAAAAATCTTTTATTTCCATAAATGTTTATATAATTTTTTAAAATCACGCAAAGCGTTTTCTTGGCTGTCAAAAGCCAGCTTGGGCAGGCGGCGGACATCAAACCATTTGCTTTCGGAAACATCGTCATAAGCTCCGGCTTTTACGCTATCAACACGCAACACATAAACAATATTCAATATATGAAATGGGTCAAATTTGGCCGGATATGTACCCGGATATATTCCAAATAATCTTTCAACTTTAGCCGAAAGCCCCGTTTCCTCCTTAATCTCGCGAAGAATCGTTTTTTGCGGATTTTCGCCTCTTTCCACAAAACCTCCGGGCAAGTCCCACCATCCTTTAAACGGCTCGCGCGCCCTTTTTGTTAAAAGAATCCTTCTGCCGTTTAAAATAAAAGCGCCGGTGGTCGGACGAGGGTTCCGATAATTAACAAAAGGACACCTTTCACACGCCAAATTAATACCCTTATTAACCAGTTTGCTTCCGCACACTGAACAGAATCCATACCGAACCAAAGGATTTTGCTTACCATTCTTTGCGTTCTTTTGGCTATTTTTCACCGTTAATTTCTTCATAGTATTCAACTTCCCGCGGGGTATGGCGTATAATCAACTCTGCCAAAAGCCCCATAAGGATAAACTGGAATCCTACCATAATAAATATGCCTATAAGAACCGGCAAGGGAGTTTTAATAAAATCAGCGTACTTTATGAATTTCAAATAAACCATCCAGCCGAATAAAAGAAAAGCTATAAAAAATGACCAAAAACCGACCGCACCAAAAAAATGCATAGGGCGCCTGCCGTACTTATAAAAAAAGTGAAAAGTTATTACGTCAAAAAATACCCGGAAAGTGCGAAGAAGCCCGTAATTGGATTTTCCGAAGGGCCTTGGTTTGAACCCTATGGGAATTTCAGTAACTTTGGCGCCCTCCTTAGACGCGTAAGCGGCAATCATACGCTGCATATAAATACCGAGTTCGAGCCTCTCAAGAATCTGGCGGCGATATGCCTTCATGTTGCATCCGTAATCATTAAGGTAAACTCCGGTCACCCAAGAAATAAATTTATTAGCGGCCAGCGACGGAATGCGGCGCGTAAAAAATTCCCCCTCCCAGCGGTTTTTTCTCCACCCGCATACCACGTCAAAACCCTCGCCCAATTTGCCGATAAGTTTTAAAATATCTTCCGGGTCATTCTCAAGGTCGCCGTCCATGGTCACCACGATTTCTCCATGAGCTTTTCTGATGCCCGTGGCCATAGCCGTAAACTGGCCGTAATTCCGGTTTAAAAGAATAGAACGCGCCCTTAAGGTGCGTATAATTTCTCTTGTTTTGTCGGTGGAGCCGTCATCAACCAAAATAATCTCAAACGTTTTTCCGGTTCTACTAAGAGTTTCCCGTAATTTTTGAGTTAGCGCCTGAACTGATTTTTCCTCGTTGAAAACAGGCACGACCACCGAAATTTCAATTCTTTCCATAATCAAAATCGTACCATAAGACAAGGGTTGAGTCAAAAAAAGTAAGGCCCCCTTGCTCCTAAATTAAGTACAAATCCTAAAAATAGAGCCGTACTGAATTAGAATAATAGATTAAGAATTTGTTGTGTTATCATCCTTTGGTGTGCAGAGTGTTGGAGTAAAATATTTCTCCACCATCACGTCAAATTTATCCAAAAGTTCTTGGAAAATACAGAACTGTTCTAAATTTTTTATCGGCTCCATTTCGCCAAAAGGATGTTTAGAAAATCTAAAATAAGGTTTTTCTTTGCAGCTTACAACCGCTATAATAACTTCCTGCCAACTATTTTTAAGCAACCAAAGCATTTTATAGTCATTATCATGCCATTTGGAATCCCATCTAAACTTAACTTCAACCAAATAAGGACTGCCGGTTTTATCAATAACAAAGAAGTCGGGAATAGACCTTATTTTTTCACCAACTTCACTATTGCGCTTAAAAGATTCCTGAATACGAGCAAGACCCGGAAGTATTGCTTCATATCCAATTCTAAATACTTCATTTCCGGATTCTTTCAACAAATCATAAACCAAAGATTCGGCCATACGGCCCTTTAAACTTGTTTCACGCCATTCTTGTTTTTTAGGTTGAATATCCATAAATTTGTTTTATAACATACCAACATTCTCAAGTTTGTAAGGATGTTGTAAATATGTTGTTATGCTATATGCGACTATTAGATGCGCTGGAATGATTTCAAAAAACTAACAAACGTTTTGCCGTACGGAGACAGAGTATGCTCCACAAATTTACCACGATATTTTTTGTTGATAAGCCCCGCTTGATAAAGGCGCCTGGTATGTTCGCCTAAGGTTTTCTCATTTGCTCCGAGTGCCTCAACAATATCCTCAAGGGTTATACCTTCACTCCCCGCAATCAAAAGCAATATCTCAATGCGGTAATGATTCGACATTCCCTTAAGATGCCGCTCCATTTGTTTTGCCGTCTTCATTTTCATCATATTTGTATTACACAACATCCTTATATTCTCAAGTTTGTAAGGATGTTGTGGATGTGTTGTAATATTGTATGCTACTATCTTAAATTTGTTAGTGTATTGTTTTGATTTTGTTGCGCCAACCCGGTCCCGCTTCATTCTTGTTTTTTAGCTTGAGTATCCATAAATTTATTTAATTTAAGCCAGCGCCAACTTTACATGCCCAACAATATAATCCAGTTCGGATTCTGTTAGGTCAGGAAAAAGCGGAAGGGTTATGACGCTTTTGGAAAGTTTTTCGGTTGCCGGAAGGGACTTGACCGGAAAATTCTTTTTATAAAAAGTTTGTAAATGCACCGGAGGGTCAAAGTGAACGCTTGCGCTGATCCCATTTTCCCGCAGTTTTAAAACAAGGCCGTCCCGTACTTCCGGCTTAACTTTAATAACATACATTTGCCAGACCGACTCGGCTCCGGGAAATTCACGCGGCAACTCTATCAATCCTTCCGTTTCAAGTGAATTCAAAGATGAATTAAGATATTCCGCGTGCTTTTTTCTTTTGGCATTCAAACCCGACAGCTTCTTCATCTGCGCTACTCCGATCGCGGCCGGTATATCCCCCATCCGATAATTTACTCCGGCCATAACCGAATCGCGTTCCCATGGCCTTTCCAGTTTTTGCCGTTCATGGGTGTCGCGCGATATTCCGTGCGACATAAATGTCCGCACACGCTCGGCAAATGAATGGTCATTAGTAATAATCACCCCGCCTTCACCGGTAGTAATATTCTTGGTTGCCCAAAAAGAAAAGCATCCGGCACTTCCGAATGTTCCCGCGAATTTTCCATTCCATTTACCGCCAATACACTCCGCGGAATCCTCAATTACGTAAAGATTATGTTTTTTAGCGATTGCCGCTATCGCATCCATATCGCACGGAAACCCAGCAAAATGTACCGGCATAATGACCTCCGTTTTTTTTGTAATAAGCCCTTCAATTAAAGAAGCGTCCATATTGCCGGTCTTCCATTCAACATCACAAAAAACCGGTGTGGCACCGGCGCGAACAACCGCGTTTGCTGTCGCGGACATGGTAAAACTCGGAATTATCACTTCCCCCCTTATGCCAAGCCCTACCAATGCCGCCTCAAGAGCCGAAGCGCAGGAATTAAGCAGAATCACTTCTTTTACTCCAAAAAAATCAGCAAGAAGTTTTTCAAATTCTTTATTTTTGGGCCCATGCGCCACCCAGCCCGAAGCAAGCACACCCCTAACTTCTTCAAGCTCCGAACCATCAAAAGATGGCCGGCAAAGCGGAATATTCACCCCGTTAGATATTTTAAGCCGCTTTAGCATTTTATATACTAAAATCCCATTACAACATCTTTGCTTTAATTTCTAACACAATTACGATATCTAACGGGGTTCTTATTTTGTTTTTTATGAGTCATTTAAACTATGTATATCTTTAAGAAAATCCACGTAGCGATTAATGCCTTCTTCAAGAGAATACCGCGGTTTATATCCCAATAAGTTCCTCGCGCGCGAGATATCCAAAGCGCCTCTGGACGGTCTTTGTTCTCCTTCCGGAATTTCTTTATACACAATTTTAGTTTTAGGAAAATGCTGTTTTACGATTTCAGCCAACTCCTCAAGAGTCCTTCCCTGGCCATATGTAATATTAAAGGTTTCATTAGCGCCTTTTTCTTCTTTGGTTGCGAGAAAAATTCCTTGAGCGGCATCATCCACAAAAGTAAAGTCAAGCTCCGATTTACCTCCACCATGAAGAACAATGGGCTCCCCCTTAATGGCGTTCTCCAAAAAAAGCTGCGTTACTCTGCGATTGCAATCGGTGGGACCATAAATTGCCGAGGGGCGAACAATGGCATAAGAAAATTTATAACGCCTGCTATAGGTTTTGGTAAGAATTTCAGAGCCAAGCTTGGTTGAACCATAAATCCCTTTTGGCTCGGTTGAGTGCGATTCATCGCAGGGCTTATATTTAAAATCCCCGTAAATCATGCTTGAAGAAATCAAAACAAAACGCTTGAGCCCTAAATTTTTTGATGCCTCTAAGATATTATGCGCGCCGTTATAAGTTACGGCAACGGCTTCATGCGGGTATTTATCGGAAAGGTCGGCTATGGGAAACGCGGCGGCATGTATAATGCGGTCGGGTTTCGCGTTTCTAACCGAATCGTTAAGCAATACGTAATCCCGCACGTCCCCGTGAACTACTTCCACCTTATTTTCCAATCCTTCGTACCGTTTCTTAAAATACAGCGAATAGTTTTGGTCAATTAAGGGCGACAAATAACTCCGAAAAGCGTCATAAACCACCACCCTGTCTCCGGCTTCAAGAAATTTACGGCAAAGCATCGCGCCCACAAATCCAAGGCCGCCGGTAATAAAAATTGTTTCTTGTTTATTTTGAACCATAAAATTGAAAAATTATTTAAGCATATAGCGCAAAGCGAAAAACGGCCTGATTTCGTCTTTAGAATGAAAACCGCATTTGATATAAAACTTTTTAGCGTCCTCGCGCCTTGTAAAAACATCCACGAACTCCGCACTAAGCTCTTTTGCCCTTGATAGCAGGGCTTCCGTAAGCTTGTGCCCTATTCCGCTGCCCCTTAATCCTTTAGACACCACCACATCTTCTATAATAAAAACTTTTCCTCCGAGTTTTTGATACCAAGCAAGCGACGCGGTTCCCACAACGCGCTTTTCCAATTCTGCCACAAATATATCAACGCCTTCGTCATCAAGCAAACCTTCAAATATATTGGCGGATAATGGCGGATTATTGGGATAAAGCTCAAGAAGTAAATTCTTAATTTCTTCAAAAGCGGATTCATCGCCAGCGCCAATTCTCCTGATAGAAATATCCATAATTTCAATAGATTATCATATTATATAATAAATAGCAAGTTTTTGACTAGAAACTGTTAAATAATTGCCAAAAAGTTATTTCCTGAGCCCGTCGAAGGATAACTTTTTAGCTTATTAAGGTAAACCCTTCGACTCGCTTCGCTCGCTCAGGGAATAATTCAAAAGGCTCGACTATTACTAATATCTGTTGTATTCTAAAAAAATCTATGAAAAAAGAAATAAAAATAGAACCCAATATTTGTAACGTCTGCCAAGAACCCAGGTTACAATATGCTTTCTCCGCCCACGATTATATCACGGACGAAAATTTTGAGTTATGGCTATGTCCCGATTGCCAAGCCATGGCAACCATGCCGCGATTAAATGACGAGGAACTGCAAAAATATTATCAAGGCGTATATTATGGCAGAAGAAAATCATTCGTTGACCAATTTATTAATAACGAAAGGGTTTGGACCATTAAAAAACTTTACAAAACTTATCTCAAAAATTACTCTTTCGGTCATTCTGCCGCCAGAGGCGAGCCTCGCCTTCGGCGGGAGCGAGGCGAAGAATCTCATGATACTCTATCAAGCGATAAACCTGAGATCCTTCACTTCGTTCAGGACGACAATATGTCGATTTTAGATATCGGCTGCGGGAACGGTTTATTTCTAAATGGCCTTAAAAAAATAGGATGGAAAATTGCCGGAACAGAACTCGCGCCGGAAAGCCATGTGCATCCTGATATATCGCCATTCGTCTGCAACAAGCCGGTTAACGAATGTACTTTTACCGGAGAATCATTTGACATCATTACCATGTGGCATACATTGGAACATTTCATAAATCCGTCTCTGTATCTTCGTGATGCTAACAGAATTTTAAAAAGAAGCGGAGTTTTAATTATTGAAGTTCCCAACTTCAAATCATGGCAATTTTTGATAACAGGCAAACACTGGTTTCCACTGGAAATTCCCCGACACCGCACACATTTTTCTCCCCAAGCCATTAAAATAATTTTGGAAAAAACCGAATTTCAGATAGTGCGGATATCCTACGGAAACTTTTTTTATGATGTTTTTGGGTTCACGCAAAGCATATTAAACTCCTTGTGCCGGCAAAAAAATATCCTTTTTAATATCTTAAACGGAAAACTTTCTGCTTCTATCAACGGAGTACGAAGCGTATTTGATGTTTTTATAACAGTAGTACTCACTCCCCCGCTTTCAATTATCGGCATAATATTGTTTTTTATAGAAATCGCGACAAAACACGGAGGAACTATGCGGATTTATTCCAAAAAAACATCATAGCAACACCGAGTGTTGCTAAACCCATTAAGCAACACTCAGTGTTGCTTACGGCTAATTAAAAATTTTATTTTAGAAAATACAAAAACTACTCCGGTAGCTACAAAAATGAAATAAAACGGCGCAAAAGGAACACGATAACGGGCGTTTAGGGCCGCTGAAACAGGCAAGGAAACCAAAACCGTTAAAAATATCAAAGCGATGAGAAAATAAGCCATCGCTTTTTGGTTATAAACGCCGTTTCTAACTAAAACCCAAGCTCCCAAAACCGATAAAACCCAAAAAACCAACCAAACAACGCGCATGGCATAAGGTATAAGATACTGCCCCTTAAGATACGGCAACATATCGCGCCAGGCCGATGGCCCTTTTTGGAGTAAAAGCAAAGATAGCGGTATTGGAGGGCGCTTGGCATCGGGCAATAAACGGGAATGATTCAAAATATAAAGCAAATCATCCTGTGTAAATAACGTCTGAACCGAATTCAATTGCACCAAAATAGTTTCTTTGGGATGCTCTTTTAATATTTCAATCGTGCGCTCTTTTAAAAGCGGAATAAATTTAACATCAAATAATTCATGCTCATCGGCGCGGGAAATATACCCTTCGTTTTTTAACTGATTCATCAGGTTCTCCAAACTTTGAATATATGACTTCTGGCTGACTGTTGCATTAACCATGGCCGCCATTCTTGTATACATATTATACCAACCGAGCGTGGAAAGAGTAAATTGTCCGGAGACCTGTTTATTCCGGTACATCCAAGGAACGACCAAGGCCAAAGCTATAAATAAAAAACAAAGTGCCGGTGCCATCATTCTGCCGCCAGAGGCGAGCCTCGCTTTCAGCGGGAGCAATGCTAAAAATCCGGCGTCCGTTGTCGCCCTGAACGCAATGAAGGGTCTAAATAATAAATTAAAGACCCTTCGGGCTAAACCCTCAGGATGACGTACCGCGCCAGTTCCTTCGCTAACGCCCAAGATGACGCCGTTTCGACGAACCGAAGATATTACCAAAAAAATAAAAATAAGCGGAAACGCGTAATAAAAAAACGGGCGAGTTAAGGCGGCGAATCCCGACAAAAAACCTATAACGGCGGCTTTTTTAAAACTAGGCGTTTCAATATATTGATATATTAAAACAACAGCCAGGACCGTAATAAAAACAAAAATACTTTCGGTATTAAGGGTAAGAGTATGAACCGCTATGTGATAGTCAAAAACTGTTAAAAATCCCGCTATAGCAGATGTTTTTAAATTATCCGTAATCCTTAAGCATAACCAAAATATAAAAACCGGAACAAATGAATTTAAAACGGCCTCAAACAAAGAAGCGGGCCAATAAACGCCGAATAAATAATAAAATAATGAAAGAAAAACAGGATAGCCGGGAGTGCGAAGGGTATGCGGTTCAAAAGGCAACGAATCGCTTAAAGAAAAACCGTTTCCAAGCGATAAATTCCTGGCCAAGGCCATATAATTATTGGCGTCAATCCAGGCCAAACCGCTCCATTCGCCTAAACGGAAAAATAAAATACCAAATATAAAAAGACGGACGCCAAGCGCCGTTATAAAAATGACCAGTGCGAGACGAAAATATTTTTTGTCAGAAAAAAGATATGAAAAAAGTCCGTTCACTCAAGCCGTTATTGTCCGAGCTTGTCGAGGACTTTACATTTTACATTAATGTTAACTTCTCGACTCGGCTCGAAGAATAACCATATTACGCTCGTTTTCGCAGACAAACAGTTAAAATAACCTATCTTTCCAAGTAGACGGCGTTTTATCATTTATTATTTCCAGAGCCATGTGATACCTGAATGGGCGCGCCCCTCTTTCTTTAATCCAATCAATCATTTCCGACAGGCCGCGGTCAAGCGTATAAGTTGTTTTATAATCCAAAAGGCGACGGGATTTTTCCGCGGAACAAGTGGCGTACTTAACCTCCATCGGCCTATCACCCACATAAACAGGTTTCAGGGATTTAAAATCCATAAGGACTGCTATTCTTTGAGCAAGTTCGTTGACGCTTACATATTCTTCATCAGGACCGACATTTATCGCCTCACCTACGACATTCGGCTGAAACCCCATTTTTACCAGAGGGTCAACTACGTCATTCACAAAAGAAAAACCTCGCTTCTGCTCTCCATCGCCATAAATAATGGGCTGCCTCCCTTGTAGCATCAAATTAATCATAATGGACGCCACATTGCGATATGGGTCATCATATTTCTGACGGGGACCGATAATGTTATGGGGAATAGCATGCACATATTCCAAACCATGCGCCCTGCACAAACTCTCGGTAACAAGTTCAGCCGCGTATTTGGCCACGCCATAAGGGTCTTTGGGTTTGGGTGCCATGTCTTCGGTAAAGGGCAAACGCTCCTGCTCGCCGTATCTGGCCATGCTTGAACAAAAAACAACCCGTTTGACGGAATTGATAACTGCGGCGCTTACCGTGGCCACCGTAGAATTATAAGTATGCTCGGTGATAATATTAGGCGAAAATACGGAAAGGCCCTCATGCGGAGCGGCGGCGCAGTGATACACAATATCAACCCCCTTAGTAAGGGATTTCATTTTATCAAAATCGCGGGAATCATCTTTATAAAATTCCACGTCATTGGAAACATTATCCTCATATCCGCCCAAAAGATTATCCACTCCTACAACTTTATGGCCATCGCGAATAAGCCAATCCGCAAGGTGACTCCCTAAAAAACCGGCAACGCCTGTTATAAGAATTTTAGACATATCTCTAAAAGATTAACGAAATATAAACAAATAGTCAATAGTTTGACAAATTAATACTAAAAATGTTATAATTTAAATAAGGTACTTGAAACTGCAATCATTCCACCAACCACAGAAGAAAGGCGGCTAAATGAAGCCAACTGCGGTGTATGTACCGTCGCTCTGCCTTACCCATGATGGCTCACGCCTTACGGCGATGAATGAAACGGCTACAAGAAAAGCTGCAAAACTTGTCCGAGACGGTCAGGCAACTCACCTTATCTTCTCAACTGCTTACGATACGTGGAAACGAGAAGCTGAACTAAAAAAAGATATTGCGGTATCTCTCGATGTCAAACCCAGCGCCATACACATCATTCCGTCTGCCACAACAACATATAACGAAACTGCTCAATTGGCAAAATTGATTAATACCCTCGGCATCAATTCACTCATACTCGTTACAGACAAATGGCACATGCCTCGGGCGTCCCTCGCAATACGGATAGTAGTTCCCAAGGTCCAACTCGAAAAAGTATCAATAACAACTCCGTATTATGAACGAACTCACCATCCGGCAGGAATTATTCCGCAAATTAAAAGTATCCGAGATAGTTCTATGCCATTTTGGATCTTATTTAACTTGTTCTTTTTTATTATCACGCCGATTATGATGCGGCGGCAAAAATAATTAAACGGGGTACCAAAAACGGTACCCCGAAACTATTTATTCGCTACACACCATATTTTCCTAAAATATATTTAGCCATTATTCCCAAAACGTGAAACCCATATTGAATCGGCTTGACGTGGCTTACTTCATCGGCATATTGAGTAGGGATGGGAATTTCCTTGACGCGCAGTCCTTTTTTTGCGCCGACAAAAAGCATTTCACCGTCAAAATGAAAAGTATTGGAAAATTTTTGAAATGGGATTGTTTCCAATGCTTTTCGCGAATAAAGCATATAACCGGAATGATATTCGGCAAAGTTAAGGCCATAAACAAAATTTTCAAGTGTACTTAAACCGACATTAGCAATGAATTTATAAATCGGCATTCCGCCCCTAAGAGCGGCTTTTTTATCCATCATGCGCGAGCCCTGAACAATATCCGCGGTTTCCCCCTCAAGCGGTTTAAGAAGCTCTGGAAGCATTTCCGGAGCGTACTGGCAATCAGAATGGAGCAATATGGCGATATCCGCTCCTTCAGCAAGCGCCCTTAAAAACCCGTCCTTTTGCGCCTTGGCATATCCTTCGTTTTTTGGTTTATCAATAACCTGAATTTCCGGCCAACGGCTTTGGATTTCTTTTATTTTTTTTGCCGTATCGTCATTACTACCATCATTAACAATAATAACCACAGGAGACTTTTTCCAAATTTCTTGAGGAATTCTTTCAAAAACCGAAACAATTTTTGAAGCGGCATTATAGGCGGGAACGATTATATATATGTTCATTATTGAATTTAGAAGCAATAATAAACGCAAACGACTACGCAACATTAGACGCAATCCTGCGTTTAATTTTGCGTTATAATCTTGCGTATAATTTTGCTTCTACTTAACCCAACCACTGCCGCGAGCATAATCAAGGGCTCAATCGGATATCTTACGCGCCCTTCAATTCCGAATCCGGCTCCAAAAGCCATCACGGTATAATAAACAAAAATAAGGCCGGCAAGTACCGCAAATGACTTTTGAGAATAATCGCCCGATTTATACAAGGTCCAAATTCCTAAAACGGCGGACATCGCCAAAATAAGGCGCAAAATCTTTCCGCCCAAAGAAACGAGATAATACGGAGCAGCTATAAACTTAAGCGTTCCATAAAAAGCTTCGCCGATTTTTCCCTGAAACAAAAGCTGGGTTGGCGGAATAATATAGACAGGTTTTTCCAACACCGTAAAAAAATAGGTAAGGAAATATGAGTAATTATGAGATGACCAAAAACTTATGGTAGTAAGAATGGCAAGCTTCATGGTACTTCCCAAATTTTGCACGGCAAATTCAACGCCCTTTTTTTGCATCACCTCGGCCAAGTTCAAATTGCTTGCCACAACAATGATATCAGTACCGGTTTCCTCTTTCCATGAATCAATTCTTATTTTCTTTCCCTCTTCGTAGCTTATGCCATCCCGCAATGAAAGGATTGAGGCGCCGTCATAAACATAAAGATTATATGCCTCATGAGAACTCATCTGCCAAAGACCGAAGTGATAATAATTTCTTAAAAACCAGGGGAAAATCATAGCTATAAAAACAGAAAGAAAAATGACGGCAGCCGTAAAAACCTTCTTTGTATCTGCCCTAATCAACCGCAAATAAAATATAATCGCGGCCAGATACAAAAATACCAAATAATTGGAAACTTTCACATACGCCGCCAGCCCCAATGAAATACTTGATAACAAAATATTTGCCGTAAGACCGCTTTTCATTATTCTTGCAAAAAATAAAACGCCGGCCATAAACAAAAACCCATAAAGCGCTTCGGTCATATAAACAATGCTAAAAATTACCAAATGCGGTTCAAGAGCGCTAAGCAGCGCGCCAGCTAAATTTATTTTGGGGGAAAATTCCAAAATACGACCGATTCTTAAAATAATTACTGAAACCAGCGACGACAAAAAAATCTGCGCTATTAAAGCAGGCCAAAAACTACCGAACAAAAACATGGATACTGCAAGAAAAAACGGATAACCGGGAACAAAAAGCACATGCGGAGTTAATCCGCCATCACGGCTAAAACCCATTCCCGAAACAATGGAACGCGCCATATCAATAAAACCGCCGGAATCGCTCAAATACAAAATTCCTTCGCCATGATTATAAAGGGCAAGAAATAAAGCTATCAGCCTTACTGAAAGCGCAATTCCAAAAATAATAATTTCTATTTTGTATTTCTGAAAAAAATCCTGTGAAAATGATGCCATAAGAAAAATCATACCACAAAATAATGTTTTTACAATGAAAAAAGCCCATATTATGGGCTTTAAAATGGCTTAAATATGCGGATTTATCCACCAAACAAAGAAAACTGCCCCGGCAAGGTCGGCAAAAAGGTCGCCGGCCGAGTCCCCCAAAAATTCTTTAATTCGGAAATTCGCGCCAAAAACATTAAAATCATGATAAAACTGATATACTTCCCACAAAAAACCGATGGTTAAAACCATGCCGATAATCAGCCGCGCGTCTTTAAAAAAAACCGAGAGAAGAAGGGCTATAAAAATTGACATTAAAATGTGAAAGACCTTATCAATATTGGATGATTCCGAAAATTTATCTCCAAGCCGCCAGGAAATAAAGAATAAAATCAAAACACCGAGCAGGAATGCAAGTATTCTCAACCGGCACCTCTTTAAACTTAACCAACGCCCATCCTGCAAGAATAGCGCCGGAAACCGATAAAGTCAAAACAAGCATTAGGCAATAGGGCCAAACTTCATTTTTAAAAAATATCCCTCTTATGCGCTTAAGCGCTTAAAAGGGATAAAATCAAAAAGGCAGAATATTAACGCTTATTTATATCAAGCCGCTGATTTTTTCAAAGATTCTATCAAAATTCCTGACGACATCAAAAATGGTATTGCCGAAAAGAATGATGAAAACTAAAAATAAAATTTTAAGATTTTTATATTGACCATTTTTAATAAATTTTATAGCTTCCATAATACCTACTCCGGCAAAAATCGCGAAAAAAGCGTAAGAAGGATAACGATAGCGAGTCTCAACCACAATAAAAACAACCGGCAAAACTACGGCGGCCAGAAACGCTAATAACCACATCTTGTTTGTGGTGAAAAACGTGTATGGTAAATCCTTCGACTTCGCTTCGCTGCGCTCAGGAAATAATTTATTGCCTGAACCTGTCGAAGGCATACCTTTCTTTGAACTCCAGATTGCTTCTACAATTCCGTAGAAACCGAAGGTAAAAATAATTACCGACCATAAGGAGGAAAGCGACAAAACGACCGCCTGCCAAGGACTTCCAAAAAGATACGGCCACCAGCCGGTGGGACGCGCAAAACTAAAATACATGGAAATTCTGAAAAAAGTTATTTTTATGAATTCCAGCGGATTAAAAAGTATGAAAATGATAGCTTCTTTTGCCGCCAAACGATCCCCGGTAACCATGTCATAATCATTATATTTAGCGGTAAATTGTATGCGCGAATCGTCAAGTTCTCCGGACGAGCCGGGGTGATTTCCGGATAAAAGGTCGTCCCCAAACGTTAAACTTGTCGGAATAAAAGCGCCATACACCTTGAAATTGCGGATTGTCCAAGGAGTCATCACCGCCAGAATGACCGCCGTAAAAATCGCCAAACTGATAAACAATTTCTTTTTGTAAAAAAAATAAATAAAGGGCAAAAAAATCAAAAGCAAAGGAGTTCTCACAAGAACAGACGCGGCAAAAACAAAACCGAGAAGCGCGGCCAATTTAATGCCCGATTTATCAAGTATGCGAAAAAAAATAAAAATGGATAACAGCATTAAAAAAATAGCGAGGGTTTCGGCAAGAAGCATGGAACTGCCGATTATTAAATCGGGGTAAAAACCGAATATAACAGCCGCAATTAAAGCGGCGGCACGCACGTTTAAGGTCGGACCTTCCGCGGAAGGTCCGACCTTTCGCATAATCAAAAAAACCAAAAGAACTGACAAAGCGTGAAATATCGCCTGCAAGAACCAAACTACCTCATAATGATGCCCAAAAATAAAATAAACCCCCACCAGAAAAAATTCATAGCCCGGGCCTACCCTGCCGATAGAATTATCTTTTTCAAACGGAAGGTCAAAATTTTGGCGATAACCATGACCATTTAATATATTCACGGCAATACGGTCATAAGCTCCGGCATCAACCGAAGGTTCAATCTGAAAATAAAAAGAATGGGTCAAAGACAGCAAAAAAGAGGCAAATACAATGCCCCAAAGCAACTTTTTCCAATTCGCATTAACAAAATTCAAAGCACAAAGCACCAAATCCCAAATAAATTCAAACTTCAAAATTCAGATATTAAAACTTATGTATTTTAAGCATTTGGATTTTGATATTATTTGGGATTTGGGATTTTAAAATTGTGATTTATCAACTAAATAGGTTGAATCGGATTATATGCCAAATTGCCGCTACTCCGTCTTTCCAATTTATTTTTTTTCCTTCTTCATAAGTTCTTCCGGAATAAGAAATGCCTACTTCGTAAACCCGCCATTTCTTTTTGGCGACTCGCGCGGTTAATTCAACCTCGATTCCGAATCTGTCAGACTGCAATTTGGGCAAAATTGAATCAATAACTTCTTTCCGGAACGCCTTATATCCGGTTTCAATGTCAGAAAGGTTTAAGTTGGTAAAAATATTGGAAAGAAAAGTTATAAAAATATTAGCGATATAATGATGAAAGAGAAGTACACGCCTCGGCTGATTGGTAACAAAGCGCGAACCATATACCGCATCCGCCTTGCCGTCTAAAATCGGTTTAAGCAGGATCGGGTAATCTTTAGGGTCGTATTCCAAATCGGCATCCTGAATTAAAACAATATCTCCGCCTGCCTTTTTAAAACCTGTTTTTAAAGCCGCTCCCTTTCCCTTGTTCCTCCAATGTTTTTCAACAATAATTCCGATTTCACTTTCAAGCACTTCTTTGGTTGAATCGGTTGAAGCGTCGTCCACAACAATAATTTCCTTATCCAAACCCAAAGAATCGGCGGTTTTTACACGTTTAATAATTTCGGAAATAGTTGATGATTCGTTATAGACGGGGATAATTATAGAAAGTTTATTCATATCCCCTACGAATTACGAATGTATTCGAATTACGAATTCGTAATTCGGTTTTATTCGTAATTCGTAGGATTATTTTTTAAATATAAACACCGTAATCACCCCTAATCTATTCAGAAACGGAATTTTTTCCATTACAGCATTAAAAATATTAGAAAAAACAGGAATATACTTGGGGAACGGCAAATGGTATGACATTTGCCTTAAAGATAATCCTGAATCTCGGCAAATCTCAATTAGTTCCTTAATAGAAATCCTTTCGTGCGGGCCTTCGGGCATTTTTAATTTCAATTTTTCGGCTAAATCCAGAATCGGCTCCCATAAAGGATTGGCCATGGATACAATAACTTTTGTACTGTCGGAAGCAAGTTTTGCGATATTTCGCACACTCATTCTAACATCATCCAGATGCTCAATTACATCTGCCAAAATTATATAATCAAATTTTTCTTCGGTTCGAAAATCAGCCGCCGTTGATTGAAAAAACGTTAAATTTTTAAAATTGGCATATTTTTCTTGCGCCCTTTTTATCATTTCTCCGCTTACATCAACGCCAATCCCCAATGACGGCCTAAGTTCGGCTAAAATTTCTCCGGTACCACAGCCAATTTCCAAAACCCTTGAACCAGCCGGAATAGAACTTTTATAAATTTTTTTGACGGCATCATAATAATACCAATTCTTCCTTTTCCAATAGTCGTAAGAAGGGGCTATTTCGTCAAAATGTTTTTGTACTTCGTCCATGCCAATTTTCTCAGCGAGGCAAGCAAGATTGCTTGCCACAGCCGAGATGTTAGAAAATTGAGCAGTTTTGTTGCTAAAATTGACAATTTTCAATTGTCATCCTGAACGAAGTGAAGGATCTATATATCTTTTGAGATTCTTCGCCTAGCTCAGAATGACAGCACGGCTGTCAATTTTAGACAAAGCCCTTTATATAAATTTAATCTTCCTCATGGCAAAAACGACCATCTCGAGCAAAAGCCAGCCGTGCTTCCAGCGCTGAATATTGGTCTTGCCGTAAGTTCGTGCATGATACCGAACCGGCAATTCCACTATTTTTAAATTCAATTTAGCCGCTCCGAAAAGCAAATCAAAATCGCCAAAAGGGTCAAAATCACCAAAATATGAACGCCCGGCGGCTATTTTTTCGTAATCTTTTTTAAATAAAACTTTTGTTCCGCAAAGCGTATCTTTAATGCGCTGGCCTAAAAGCCAAGAAAACATAATGCTAAAAAACTTATTTCCCAATATATTAAGAAATCTCATGGCTTGTTTTTCCATAGGATAAACCAGACGGGAACCATTTATAAACTCTCCTCTTCCCGAACGCATCGCCTCATAAAACTTAGGCAAATCTTCGGGAGCAACCGTAAGGTCGGCATCCAGTATCATTAGTATATCGCCCTTAGCCACGGAAAAACCCTTTCTTACGGCATCTCCCTTGCTCCTCCCTTCCTGCGCCAACCAGCGAATATTTCTTTTGCCAGCATACTTTTCTGAAACTTTTTTAATCTCGTCCAGTGTGCCGTCGCTTGAATGGCCCTCAACAAAAATTATCTCATTATAAAAGCCGAAGTGGGGCAGGCGCAAAATTACCTGTTCTATATTACCTTTTTCATTTCTTGCCGGAATTATTATAGAAATAGAATATTCACGAGACTCGCTTGGAATTGGACGGGCAACAAAATATTGGACCAGGCATAAACGATTTAGCAAAGGAAAATTAGCGATAAAACGATTTATAAACGCAGAAATTAAAGGAATATAAATAGGAAAAATAATTTTTTTTCCGCGCTTTATAATTTCAAAACCTGCTAAATAGAGCAAATTTTCAATATCTTTCTCCGACAACCAGTGCTGAAGGGGTTGACGGAATTTCAAACCGAGAACTTCCGCCAATCTTAATATCGGCTCCCATAAATAATTAAAATAAGTGATTACCACGCGCGTTTGATCATGACTTATATTTTTCAAATTATAAAAGACCTTTTCAACATCAAAAAAATACCCAAGAACATCCGAAAGAATTATATAGTCAAATCTTTCGCCCAACCTCATTTCTTCGGCATCCATCAATACCCATTCATGTTGCGGATATTTTTTTTGGGCCAACTCCACCATTTTTGGACTTATGTCAATTCCAACACCGCGCTTAGGATTTACATGCATAAGCAAATCGCCCATTCCAGAACCTATTTCAAGCACTGTTTCTCCCGCGGGCACCAAAAAACCAACGAGTTTCTCAATGGTTTTATGATAATACCAGTTTCGCTTTTTCCAATAATCACGGCTTTCTGCCTGCTTGTTTAGATATGCAATTAATTGTTCTTTATTCAAAATAAGATTTAAGATAAGATTTAATACTTATGATTTAAGATTTAAGAATATTTTTAAAATTTTAAAACATAAAAACTTTCAAAAAAGAGATGTGTACCAATCAATAGTTTTCTTTAAACCTTCATCAAACGTAGTTTTAGCGATAAATCCAAATTCCTTTTCCGCTTTAGAAACATCAAGCAATCTCCTCGGCTGGCCGTCGGGTTTTGACGCATCCCACCTAATTTCACCCTTAAAATCAAGCAGCCCAGCAATTTTTGAGGCCAAATCCTTTATAGAAATTTCAAATCCTGAACCGAGATTTACTGGCTCCGGTTTATTGTATTTTTCTGCAGCCAAAATTATTCCTTCGGCAGCATCTTCCACATATAAAAATTCCCGCGTAGGCCTGCCGGTTCCCCAAACTTCGACATAATCACTGCCGGATTTTTTAGCTTCATAAATCTTGCGGATTAAAGCCGGAATAACATGACTTGATTGAGGATTAAAATTATCACGGGGGCCATATAAATTAACCTGAAGCAAAGAAATCGCGTTAAACCCGTATTGCTGGCAATAAGCGGCCGCCTGCACCGTAAGCATTTTTTTGGCAAGTCCATAGGGAGCATTCGTTTCTTCGGGGTAACCAGCCCAAAAATTCTCTTCCCTAAACGGCACCGGAGTAAATTTAGGATAACTGCAAATTGAACCGACCGAAACAAATTTTTCCACGCCCGCCCTTCGCGCAGCCTCCATCAATTCAACGCCCATAATTAAGTTATCATAAAAAAGTTCAGCCGGTTTTTCCTGATTATATCCGATACCGCCTACATTGGCAGCCAAATGGATAACTAATTCTTGTCCCTTTACAACTTTTTGACAATTAGCGCGATATCTTAAATCAAAATCTTTCAGGCGCGGTATAAAAATATTTTCTTTAGGAATCCCTTTCTCAAACAATTTTTCTACTACAAAAGAGCCGAGAAACCCGGCACCACCTGTTACTAAAATTTTTTTCTCAACAAGGTTCATCTTTAAATTTAAGAAAAGACATCCTTAATAAATCCTTAATCCAATTCCAAAAAACCCCAAATTCAAAATCCCAAATTCCAAATATCAAAATTCAAATAATAAATACAAAATATATTACTGTTTGAATTTTGAAATTTTCCGCCGAAGGCGGATCCGCCTCTGGCGGAGAATTTATTTGGGATTTGGTGCTTTGGATTTTGAATTTTCAAACCAATCCCTTCAATCCGTTTTTCTTCATATCACTATCCAGCATTTTTTTCACAAGCTCTTTAAATCTTACCTTCGGCTCCCAACCAAGTTCTTTTTTGGCTTTAGAATAATCGCCCTGCAATATATCGGCCTCGGTGGGTCGATAATGCTTTTCGTCAATCTCCACATATTTTTTCCAATCAAGGCCGGCAAGCCCGAATGCTTCTTCAACAAATTCTTTTACCGAGTGGGTTTCCCCCGTAGCCACTACAAAATCATCCGGACGAGAATGCTGCATCATGAGCCACATGGCTTCCACATAATCGGGGGCATAGCCCCAATCGCGCTTGGCATCCATATTCCCCAAAATTAATTTATCTTTTTTCCCGGCAACAATATCCGCCACTCCTCTGGTGATTTTTCTGGTCACAAATGCTTCGCCCCTCCTCTCTGATTCATGATTAAAAAGTATGCCGTTCACAATAAACATATTATAGGCCTCGCGGTAATTTTTAGAAATCCAGTAACCAAAAACCTTAGAAACGGCATAAGGAGAACGGGGATAAAACGGCGTTGTTTCTTTTTGGGGCACTTCCTGGGCCTTGCCGAACATTTCTGAAGAAGAAGCATTATAAAATTTAATAGAGTCCATCCCGGCATCTCTGATTGCCTCAAGTAATCGCAAAACCCCCAAACCGGTAACATTGGCCGTAAATTCCGGCGTATCAAAACTTAACCGCACATGGCTTTGCGCCCCCAAATGATACAATTCATCCGGCTTGACTCTCCGTATCAAATAATTTACGGAGCTTGCATCAGTCAAGTCCCCGTAATGCAGGAAAAAACGCTCATATTTAGGATGCTTTTGCATATGGTCAATTCTTTCGGTATTGGTGGAACTGGAACGGCGTATAAGCCCATGAACTTCATAATCCTTGGAAAGCAAAAACTCGGCCAAATATGAGCCGTCTTGTCCGGTTATGCCTGTAATTAAGGCCTTCTTCATAATTAACTATTTTACCATTTTAATTTAAAAAATCAATATCTTAAAGTACGACTTCCAAAATACTATGGAAGTCGGACTTCCGTAGTTATAGACGATATTATTTTTTTTGCCCTCTTTTCCCAAGTATAATTTTCAACATCACGTTTTGCTTCTTCAACTAATAATTTGGCAGTGCTCGGATTTTCAAAAATATACGCAATTCCGTCAGCCAGCGCTCTTTCATCATCCGGTTGAACGAGCCATGAGTTTTTTTTATGAACTAACACCTCTTGAATGGCGCTCGTTCCCGAAGCCACTATCGGCCTGCCTGATGCCATATACTCAAAAAGCTTCAGGGGAGAGGTAAAATAATTGGAATGCTCGTCTTTAGCGGTCCCGGTAATAACAAGACAATCAGCCGCTTTAAGATAAAACGGAATCTCCGAATATTTTTTCTGGCCGATTAATATTATGTTTTCAGGAAGTTTCTCTTTAAGAAGCGTGGAATCTTCGGGGGTGCCGCCGCCAACCAGCAAAACTGTTATATCTTTTGGCAAAAGGGCGGCCGCTTTAATTAATGTATCAATCCCCTTCCAGCTGTAAAAATGCCCCGTATATACCACATAACGTCCTTTAACAGCCAAACCGAGTTTACGGCGAGCATCTTCTTTGGTTATCGAAAGAGCAAAATCCTCAATGGAAACTCCATCCGGAGCCCAAACAACTTTGTCTTTCATGCCTTTTATGGACTGATATATTTCTTTAGCCGAGCGGTTGATGGCTACGGCCAATTTCAGCCGCGGAAAAAATCTCTGATATTTCTTTTCAGCAAGAAAATGAAACTCGCTAATCAGTTTTTTCTTACAGAAAATGAAAAACCAAAAAAGTATGGAGTCATGGCGAAAATATAAAAAATCATGACTATGGGTCATACTATGAAACGCCGCGGACAATGAAAAAGTAACGCTAATCAGCCAATAAGGAATAGGGCCTAAAAAATAAAGGTAAGGAATTAAATCCAAACAAGCAAGTTTTTTAAGCTTAAAAACCCTTTCAACTTTATAATAATCAAAAGGGTCCTCATTCATTGCTTCTGTTTTTCGCCGCGGAATAACAAGTTCAAGTTCCACGCCGTTTTTGGCCATGGCCTCGCAGGTTTTCATAATCTGCAAACCGTTGGCCCTGTCGGTGGGTATTCTTTCGTTAGCTATATATAATAATTTTATTTTTTCGCGCATGATTCAAAACCGGCTTTCATTTTTAATAAATATTCTTCCTTGGACGGCATTGAAAAAAAACTGGCAAAATCATTCACATTTTGTTTCATGTTATTATACAAATCATCTTCCGAAAATACTTTGATAAGTTCCGACGCCAAATTTTTAGGACTTATACCGACCGGTAAAATTTTGCCGGTTTTACCGTCCTTAATTACCTCGCTTGCAATACCGACATCCGTAGAAAAAACAGGAAGACCGCTGGCCAAAGCTTCAATAATTGTCCTGCCGTATCCTTCATAATTTGAGGTTAACAAAAAAAGGTCTGCGGTTTTGTAATACGAAACAAGCATTTCGTAAGAAACTGCGTCCTCAAAAATAATATTCGAATATTTGGAAGACTGTCCGAGAACGTCATTGCGAGGGAGCGAAGCGACCGAAGCAATCTCTAAATAAGCCGTTTTTGGATTGCTTCCCGCCACGCTCCCCTCGGTCGCTCGCGGTCGCAATGACGGAAACGACGGTTTTCGTACGTTCTGCCCCAAATTTTCGTATTTTTCTTTAAGTGTTTTTTTTAACGGCCCTTCGCCAACAATTACCAGCAAAGATTTGGAATGAACCTTTACCACTTCACCAAAAGCAAGGCACGCGGTTTCTATGTTTTTCTCCCTCGTAAGACGCGAGGCCATAAGAACAATAAAATCATGTTCAGGATATTTTTTATGAAGGTTGTATGTTACCGGCGTTTTTTTTATTTTTTCCGCGTCAATGAAAATCGGCAAAACCGAAATTTTTGAATCATAAATCTTAAGAATTGAAACAATCGAACTTTTTATTCGTTCCGAAACAACGCGAACGCAATCGGCTTTTTTTATTGTTCGGGGATAAAGCAAATAACGGATATAATTTTTCCATGATTCGCTTTTAAAAAATGGCGACAAAAAATCGGTATGAATTTGCGCCTGAAGGGACAGGCCAAATTTCTTTTTCAAAAAAAAGGCGACAATATTGGTAAAAGCGTCTTGAGAAGTAATTAGTGAATTATGAATTATGAATGATGAATTACGGATTATACGTTTGGCGATGCGATAGGCATTAAAAAAATAAAACAGTTTAAAAACTGTATTTGTCGGATAAACCCACGCATTTTCCGAAATTTTTCTCTCTTTAAATCCTGTATCGGTATAAACTATTATATGCAATTCTTCAGCAATACTGCCGTATTCTTTCATCCTTTCCTGCGCCTCGCTCCCGTCCCGTAAAATAGATTTATCAATGCTTAACATTATTATTTTCATAATATCTCTTGTAAATTTTACTTAAACAAATCAAGACCGTTGACCGGACGAATATGCTTGCGCTACCCCCTTCTCAAGGTATTCAACCGCAAATTCCGCCTTATCGCCGACGAACTTAACCTTAATTTCTTTTAAATTTGTTTTCACGTCCGGACCAATAACGCGCGCGTTTAATATTTTCGATAGCTTTTGGCCCATACCCTCTCTAAACCCCGTTTCGCATGAATTTAGAATGATAGTCGGATTTTTTTCAAAATACCTGCTCTTGTTTTTTGCGCGCTTGTCAATCAAATCGGATATTTTCAGACGATGCTTCGCTTCCGAACCGCCAAATTGGATACAATCCGGAGCGCCATGTCCGCCGATAATAGCAAATTGAATCTTATGGCTTTTGCCGTATTTCCTGTCAAGCCGATGCAGCATTTTTACAATATCAATCTTGCTGTCTCCCTCAACAACACGAAGAGCGTATTTCCCCGCTGTCTGCGAAAATAAATTCCCAAAAACATGATTTGTGCCATAAAAAGCTCCATTATGGTCATTCTTCGGATAAAATATAACTCCATAGGGCATGGCTGTGTCTTCATATTCGTCATATTGTTTTATGAGCATGCCAGGCGGGTATCTCCCAAAGTCATATATGCCAAACTCTGAATTTAAAAACAGCGCGATACCGGGACGTTGTCCTTCCAAATATTCCAAAGAACGCAGATTAAAAGACATGGTAGGCCCCCAAAAACTCTTTTTATCGCTTATACTCCACGCGTCTAAAAATTTTTTGCTGTCAAGGCCATACCGGCCAATCTTTTCTTCCATTATGGACTCCGCAAACTTCCGCATGTCGGAATTAAAACTCCGCAGACATTCACCGAGAATATGATAATCTTCTTCATTTCTCACGTAATCATGTAAAATCGAAAGAGCTTTTTTAACGTCTTCCGGCGCGCCGTTTTCAGCCACGGCTTCAATAACGTAAACATACGCGCTGCCGTGTCCCTCCCTCATATTTAAATCAATATCTTGAAAATGGCGGACAAGAAAATCAACGCCCTGTTTTTTTTGAATAGCAGTGCCGTAATCAATAAGAGAAACAGCTGCATTAAACACTTGATTATTTAGATTCCTCCGCTTGGACTCTATTTTGCCCTCAAGAAAATCAAGATTTCTGGAAAGCGCGTCTGCGGCCAATTCAGACACTTCAACAGTATTTGGGGCAGGAACCGCGAGTTCTCTTAAAAGATAGAAAGCATCGTCAAAATAGTCCTTTTCCCTAAGGCCGTCTTCAATGATATCAAGATTTTCTTCAACCGCTTTTGCCAATTCTCCCGCCTCTTCGGCGCTTAATTCTTTAGAATTTACGAGCCTGATTATTCTCTTGATTGCCTTATTCCACCGCGCATGGTTAAATTCATCTTTTTTTTCAGAAGTTATGCGCTCTTTTTCGTTATGTGAATACTCGGCCATTGCTTTATTCTACGACGAAAAAAACTTAATTGCCTTCTCAAGCCGTTCAAATGTCCCGCAATCAAAAAATCGGCCATCGTGTTTATAGCCCAAAAGCAGTTTCGCTTGAGCTAATTTGGGAAATAAATCTTTCTCAATCATTAAAAATTTTGAATTTCCGGACGTAGCAACGCGGGAAAAGGATTCGGGAGAAATCAGATAAAGCCCGCCGGATATGAAAGAAGACGGCGGATTTTCCGGCTTTTCCAAAAATTCCGTTATTCTTTCATTTTGCATAATGGCAACGCCATAATCCGAAGGATTGTCAACCTTCATCAGGGCGAGTGTGGCCAAACCGGAATTTTCAACATGAAAATCATGCATTCCCGCGAGGTCAACCTCTTTTAATTCATCGGCATTGCTCATAAAAAACGGCTCATTCCCTATCCAGTCGCGAAGATGATGATAAACGTAGCCCAAAGTGCCCATGGGTTCTTTTTCCACTTCAAAAGTAATGGAGCGCAAATCAAATCTGGTTTCATACCTTTTTCTCCACCAAAAAAAATCCTCTTTATCTGCCTCTTTAATGATTATTTTTACCTCCCGAATGCCGTATTTTTTAAAAATATCCAACAAATAATTAATAATCGGCTGTTTTTTCACGGTCAATAACGGCTTGGGAATTTCAAGCGTTATGGGGTGCAGGCGCGTACCCTTTCCTCCGGCAAGTATTATTGCTTTTTTGGGCATTGTAGAAGCCATATTAAACGCAAACGATTTAACGCAAAATTAAACGCTAATAAATTTAATTAATTCATCTATCATCCTTTTCTTAGTAAATTGTTTGGCGGTTTTTATGCCGTTTTCGCTTAATTTTGAATAAAGTCCGGAATCGGTCAACAATATTTCAATTGCCCCTTTTATATCATTTTTACCGTTATACGCAACAAGCAAGCCGTTTTCCTTGTCCTGAATAATTTCCGCGTTGCCGCCGCAAGCCGTAGTAATAACGGGAATTCCCGCGCCTAACGCTTCCACCAGCTGATGGGAAAAACCCTCATAAGCGGTATTTAAAATGAAAATATCGGATGCCCTTAAATATTTAAAAATTTCTTCGTGATTGATTTTTCCGAGCAAAGCAATGTGGTTTCCCAATCCCGAACCGCCGATTTTTAATTCCAAATTCCCGCGTTCGGGGCCGTCTCCTATAATAATCAACTTCAATTGCGGCCGGTTTTTTATCAATCCGGAAAAAATATCAATTACCGCTCCAAACCCTTTCCATTTTACTATTCTACCTATAGAAATAATTATTTTCTCTTCGGGCAAAATTTTCAATTCTCTCCTTAAAACATCCTTATTTTTATTAATCGCGTTCGCGCCAACGGAATTATATATGACCGTAATTTTGCTGTATCGGGCTCCCCAGCCGACCGCCAGATTTTTTAAATAATGGGACGGTACGATTATTTTATCGGAATGCCTCGCGATAAATGCCTGCAAGGCCCGTAAAAATTCAACGGCAATGCCGTATTTTTGCGCCTGAAACAAATCAATAGCGTCATCAACGCCGAATCTGGCCATTCCCTGTTCCCATGCATAATCCCCGGTAATTTTCAAAAAAAAATTTTTTCTTAAAAAAATGCTCGCGGCATAAGCCGGGAAACCGGCAGAAATAACGTCTTGAGCATAAAAAATATCAGTATTAAAACCATTTTTTAAGCATTGGCAAAAATAAATAAAATGTCTCAACCCCTTAGGAATTCTTCTTGATACGGTAATAAGTTTATAGCCCGCCGTGTTTGGAATTTGCTTGCCCTCCGTAGCTTTTCCGGCCTTCGTAGCCGAGGATACTTCGGCGGAGTAGGCAGCGAAGGAGGGGGATTTCAAATCATCCGCATAAGTAATAACCTTAATTATAAAATTGCGCTTGGCTAATTCCTCGGCGATTGTCTTTGTGTAGGTAGCCGGTCCTCCGATATCAGAAGGAAAAATTCCGGTAGCAAGCAAAATGAGCGGCTTGGAAAATCTGTCAATCTGGGTTAAAAATAATTTTGAGAAATTTTGAGAAATTTTTTCCCAATCATATTTTTCAATTACAAGTTTTTTAGCCGCCGAAATTACTTCATTTTTATTTATTTCTCCTTTTATGACTGAAAGAATTTTTTGTGAAAGGTCGTCGGGGTCATCCACTTTCGCAAAAAAACCGGTTTTTTGGTCTTTAAGAAAATCAGGAATTCCTCCGACCGGCGTCGCGATTACCGGAATTTCCGCGGCCATGGCTTCTATGAAAGAATTTCCAAACCCCTCGGAGCGCGCCGGCCTGACAAACACATCGGCTAATTTAAGATATTTTAATAAATTTTTATGGGAAAATTCTCCGGCAAATATAATATCATCCAAAACTCCCAGAGAACGCGCCAAATCCTTTAAATTATGGGCTTCCGGCCCTACCCCCAAAATCAAAAATTTAACAGGCAATTTTTTCTCTTTTTTTCTGATTATAGCCAAGGCCCTGATAACCGTATCCAGGCCGTTTTTGGACACAAGGCGGGAAGTGGTAATAATTATTTTTTCATTGCCCTTAAGGGCAAGATGGCCCCTAACCTCTTCAATTTCTTCCGCGTTTATTTCTTTCATAAAATTGGATAAATCTACGCCGTTCGGCAACACCTTACCCATCCCTTGATAATTAAAACGATGCGCGACATCCAAAAGATACGCGGAAATAGCCGTTACAAAATCGCACATTTTAAAAGCGTAACGAAACCCGAGAATGTTTACGAGATAAAATCTGGATTTTCTCAAATGCTCTTCGGTATCCCCTTCCTGCAATGTAAGGATATAAGGAACTTTCGGAAAAAATAATTTAAGGGTGCTTGCGGCAATGGAACCGTAAGAAGCCATGACTACCCAAAGCACGCGGGGACGGGAGCGGAAATGAGCAAGGAGGAAACAGGAATAAAAAAAACAGGTTATTGGCAGTAAAAATTTATCCCACGGCTTGCCGAAGCCCAGCCGGATAATTCTGGCTCCTTCTTTAAATTCACGGCGGGGCAGTTCTTTCCTAAAGCGGGCAGTAAGAATAAAAAAATCAAACTCACCCTGCATACGCTTAACATTTTCAAGTATGGCAATTTCAGCCCCTCCGATAAACGGGTCATAGGCCGTGGTAAATACCAAAACAATGGGTTTTTTATTGTTATTTTCAGCAGTCAATAACACGATTTTAACACAATTTTCATAATTTTCCAATAAAATACCGCAACGCTTAAAAAAATCGCCTAATTAATAAGCGATTAATTTATACAATTATCTCTTTTTCGCAAGGGATGCGGTAGAATATCCTTCTATGCCGGTTACTTCCCGAAGCGGATAAAAAAACGGAGGAATTTCAACCGGTTCATTTTTATCAATCAATTCTATTTCAAGAATAGCCAACCCCTTAAGACGTTCCGGTTTTTCAAAAATATCCAGTTCAAAATATTGATTTTTCCACAAAAAATAATGCCGTCTTTTATGAATGACATTACGCGTTTCATCGCGTTCATTTTCAAAAAAATCATTGTATTCTTTGCCATTGATCCGCGATTCATCCTCTATTGCCGCGCCGGCTTCCAAACCGCTTTTTTGAGTATGGTAATACAAACTAAAACCGCCACACACACGTTTTCTTATTCTTGACATGGGTTTACCGACCTCATGTTTAAGGTAAACCTGCTCCATAAAAACCTTAACCACTTTGACATTATACGGAGCTTCAACCACCACCATGTCGGAATAACCTAAATATCCCAGTAAAAATCTGCGCTCAATCTCAAGGGACCGCGGGATTCCCGCAAAGTGCCGTATCGCTTTTAATGTATTGAGAATTTTTTCTTCAAAATCAGCGCGGCTTTCTATCACCCGTAAATGCGGACAACCAATCCATGTTTCCCGGGTTCTCCCATCAAGAGAGGCGGCTTTTTCCGGTGATTCTGTTCTTGCGGTATTATTGGCCGTAGTATAAGAATTTTCAGCGCCGATAGCGGCGGTAACCAAATGTATTACGCCGTCATTGATATCGCGCAATTCTGATACACTAATTCCCAATTTGCGTATCATGGCTTCAAGTTGCCCGGGAGGAAGGTAAGCAGAACCGCTCATAGTGCTACGGTCTTTAAGCAAAATAACAATTTTTTTGTTTTTATACCGCTCTGCTATTCTTCTATACCACCTTTCTTTCTCAATTTGCATAAACAGGATATGCATTTGAAATTCTTCATTAGAAAGTCCGTACTTACCGCCAGGAGAAACTCCGGCATTAAAAACTTCAGTAGCGGTTTCCGGCACAATAATAATGCCCACATCTTCACTCTCAAGCTCCCTGGCGCGCTTTAAAACAGAGGATTTTCCGGCACCCGGACCGCCGTCAACAACAATTTCAACAATTCTGTTCATCCCTATCCTTTATTTTTACAAAGAACGATAATCTATAAGTATCAGAAAAAATACAAAAGTAAAACCCTCGCACTATCGAAGGTTTCGGCCATGGCCAAATTCATTATTAATCGGAATGCCGCTTTCACAAAACGGGCACTCACTTTTGTCAAAATCTTCAAAACGTTTTTCAAACAGGGAAAAAAGCGGAATTCCTCCAAGATCGCCCGAAGTAACTCCACCGCGATTCCATAAGCACCCCAAACCAACAACATTCGCTCCGTAACGGTTTGCGAGCTCCGTTAATTCGTAAAATGTGCTTCCGGAAGTTAAAATATCATCAATCAAAAACACTTTCTTTCCGGAAATATGCTTTATAAAGGCCCGCGGCAAAACAAATTTTCTTAAACCGTTATCGCCGTACTGTTTCTTCGCCCACAAAGAAATCCGTTTTCCCCCGAATCGGTCCAAATGTTCTTTTAAAAATCGGGACAATATTATGCCGCCTCCTTCCGGGCCTAAAACAACCTCAATTTCACAACCAAGCGATAAATCATATATGTCCTCAGCCATAAACCGGCACATTTGGGAAACGGCTTTTAAAACGGTATAAATCGCGTGATGGTCAATATAAACACTGCCGTGCCTTCCAGAAACGTAAACAAAATGGCTATTTTCAATAATCGCTCCGGCTTCCTTAAAAGAACGCCAAACAAACATCCTCGTCAATTCCTTTTTGCGCGCGCTCATTTTTCCTCCCTCTTTCTTTTTTTAAAATAAAATCGCCAGCCGGTTTTTTTATAGATGATAATACGGCTGTTCCTAATCAATTTTCTGAAAAATTTTATCTTCCTAAACAGGCGCAAATGAAACGCGACAATTGTCCTCATCCACGGCACATCACCGAGGATTATAATTAACCCGGGAAGCCAAAAAATGAACCCTCCGGGACCCGGAAGCAATCCTACTAAAATACCGATTATGAGCAAAAAAACGCCGGAAATAATCCTTATCATCCGCAATTGCCAAAGCCGTTTCAGCACATTTATCGCCTTTATTTTCAAAGAACCTACAAAATCTTACTTAAATTCGTTGCATAAATTTTGGAAAAAATCAATAAAAAAGAATCTTTATTCTTCATCAAAAACCTTATTCCAATGTTCTTAAGAACTTGAGAATAATCCTGCCTGTCGGGCTTAAGGCATGGCGCACGGCCGCTCCCTGATTTCTTTTTAAAACCAAACCGACTAAAGCAAGACGCCTGATATGCTCGGAAGCGGTTTTGAAATTTATACCAAGTTCATCGGCAATCTCCATAACCGAAAGTTCCGGCATTTTATCCAAAAGAGCCATTATCTCTATCCGCCTATGATTAGAAAAACCCCTTACTATTTTTTCCAAATATCTTGGTTTTTGCATAAAATTAAACTGATTAAAATTTCTATAATTAACTCTGTGCTCATACACCATGACCAATATTATATTACTATTTTTATTCAACCCCGCCTTATTCTAATGTTCTTGAGAACATTAGAATAACACAAAGGGATTAAAAAAAATTAAAGACGGCCCAGTGAACGCAGGATAAAAAATCCGACCGCGCCAAGAATGCCGACTAAAATGCTTGCCCCCAAAAGAAGTTTTGAATTTATTAAAAATCGACTTTGGCTGTTTAAAACAATCGGAGCGGCGGTTTGAGAATCCGGCAACTGTTCTGACACCACAATTGAAACATCCGGCATTTTTTCTTCTTTAGCCGTATCTTTAGCTGTGATGTTTCCGATTAGCAAAGAACTGTCTTTTAATTCTGACGATTCCGGTTTAACCTCTTTTGTTTTGATAACAACTTCCGTTTTAACGCTTAATTCTTTACGGCCCGAATCATCCGCTAAACTTTGCTGAACAATTTTTGTATTTAAATTTCCCGGCGAAGGGGCGGATATTTTTATAAATTCGCTGCCTTCTCGCGCAAAACTTTCTTCAACATCCAATACACCTTCAAAATGCGCCGAATCAACAACTCTGCCGTTTGAAGTAACCAGCGTTAAATCGGCGGTTTTGTAGAAAATTTGCATTATGGCATTGGGAAAAACAAGCAAGGCGTTTTTGTCCAAAATAGTTGATTGGGGTACGGAAAAAACGCCTCCTGACGCGTCTTTTATAATTAGTCCCCCGATATCAAGTTTCTGGCCGGTTTCATTTTGAAGTTCAATAAAACCGTCCTGCCCCGGCTTGGCTTCGGAAATTATAATTTTAGGAGTTAAAACTTCAACGTTAAGATAATCAGCGTGAGATTCTTCGGCAATACTGGCATTAAGGTTCACAATATATTTTCCGGGAAATAAAAAAGTGTGAGATGTAACGCGAATGCCGCTTGTTGAACCATCGCCAAAATTCCATAAAAATCTGGCATTATCAATTTGTTTGCCTTTTAGATCGGCTACTTTTCCTGAAAACACGGTTTCCTGCCCCGCAAGAACCGTTTTGTCCTCTCCGGCATAAACTTTAAATGTCTCGGGCATGGCAGATGATGATTGCGAAGGCAGATTTGAAAGCTCGTTTGTTTCCGAAGTTGTATGACCCTCCTGATTTGGCGGCGGAGGCGACGGTGGAACGTTATTAGAACCGGAAACATAAACACTGTTTTCCGACTTGGGAGTGCCGTTGATTGAATTTCCCGCCGCGTTTTTGCCGTTTATTTTTTGACCGTTATTTGTTGCCCAATTTGAAGCAATAGAACCATCAGCCAAAGGACTGATTCTTTCCATGGATGTTTCAGGACTAACTAAACCAGCACACCATTTGTTATCGCAAAGCTCCGGCGAGCTATCAACCACACTGCTATTATCAGCCAATCTTAAAATCATACCCGAATCAACCAGACCGGTTCCAAAAGCGGTAAAAATATCTGCGGCCACATCCGAAATGGTAGTGTCATCGGTTCGTTCAATAAGATAATAGCCGCCGGAAAAAATTGTGCCGGAAAGAGAAATAATTTTTGAAGGAGAGGTTGTGGCCGGTTTGAAAAAAGACAAAGTCCAGCCGGTTAAATCAACTGCCGATGCTGAAGCATTATAAAGCTCAACCCACTCGTCAGAAGCGCTGACCACGGTACCCATCCAGCCAATTTCATTAATCACAACACCGGCAGCATGAGCCGTAAAAGAAATAGAAAAGAAAATGATTAAAATAAGAATAAAGCTTTTTCGCATACAATATCTGTTGCAAATCACAAAAAATCTGTCAATCTCAATCAATAGATACCTTATAAGTTTCAACATTATAAAAATATAAATTAATTAACGATCGTTAATTAATTTTTCACTTTAAATATGGCCATATACTACGGCAATAAATCCGGCGGAATGGTTTTTATGACATTGGAATCATCATAAAAGTCAATGCCGCCGTTGTTTATGAGGTGATGCGAACTATCCACAGCCATGCCGACGCCGTTGTCGCGAAAAATCAAATTGCTTATAGTAGTGGTTGCGCTGCCGGAAATAACCAAAGCGTAATATTGCTTGCCGGGCAATAAATTGTCCCGAAAAATCGTATCCGTAACGGTGCTTGAGGCATTACTCGCGAGCCAAACGCCCTTAAACTTATTTTTTTCAATCACGGAATTTTTAATGGTAAGCGGCTCATTGCCGCCGGCCTTGATTCCGGCAAGATTATACCGCTCTTCTTCTCCTCCGGCGTATCTTATAACGGCGCCGTCAAAAACCGCTTCTCCAGAACCCCAAAAATCAATGCCCCGCCAATGCCCCAAAATCGGCTGGCTGGAAGTGGCGTCATTATTGGTATCCCCGCCGTATTCATCATCATAAAATGATGTAAAAACAACCGGCTCCTCGAGGGTGCCATTAGCCGAAAAAGCTCCGGCAATGGTCAAACCGGTATTAGGCATAAATTTAAACACCGCGCCCTTTTCCGCGGAAATATTTCCCGCAAACGTGTAATTTCCCCAATCAATAATATAAGGCAAGTCCTTGGCAAAAACATGATCATTGCCCGCGTTATTCCTGATAATAATTCCTTTAACGCCGGGGCTGTCGGAAATAACAGTGTTTCCTCCGAATAACGGCGGAGAACTTTCCGCAATGATAACATTTCCATTTTTATCAAAAGTGTTGTTGCGAACTTCTCCGCCATGTATGTCGGAGGAAAAAATTCCTCCGCCATTTTCCAAAAATGTATTATTTAAAACTTTTGGAGCAGAACCGGCTATTATCAATGCCTCAAGAGCGTTTTTATAAAATACGCTATTTTCTATGTTCGCATTGCAGTTTATACAAGACAAACCCCTAAGCAAAGAGTGCTCAAGGCGTGAATTTTTAAACGAAAGAGCCGCGCTTGTGATATAAATCATGGCCCTTCTTTTAAACGGCAAATTATTATCCATATTTCCACCGTATCTGAAAAACGTGTTTAAAAATTCCGAACCGGAGCTTTCCAAATTAAAAGTGAATTGCCTCCAATTGCCTGCTTGAGGGCATATCGCGGTTGAAGAAGCGTTTAACGGGTCGCAAACGCCATCTTTATTGGTATCTCCGCCGTATTCATCATCATAAATGCCGGTAAAAACAATTGGCTCTTCGGGCGCGCCTCGCGAAAAGATTTTTCCGTAAACATTAATAATTGCCCAATAATCATTAGGCGGCATAATCTTTATAACCACGCCCGGCTCAATATTAAGAACAGCGCCGTCTCTTATAGTTAAACCCGCTCTTCGGATAAGGTAAGGAGAATTTTCTTTGGTCAGAATTCTATCACCAGTCAAATTTCCGTCAACGGCAATCAAATAATTAACGCTGTTTCTGGCTTTGGGAGTACCATAAACCGGCCCGTCCTCGGCGTTTTTGTTAATATTGACTATTTCCTCTTCAAAATAAGTCCCCCAGTTTGCCTGCGTTTCACCCGGAGCGTCCGGGTCAATTCTTTCCATAGAAAATCTTGCTAACAAAATACCTGCGCACCAGCCGGTAGGGCGCGAGCGATCCCATGGACAAAGTTCCGGGGTTCTATCAATGGTTCGGCTTGGCTCACCACTGGCGGTCGTAGAACCTTTTTCCAGTTTTAAAATCATTCCGTTGTCATCAAGCCCCGCGCCGAACGAAGCGATAAAATCGGCCTTAATAATTGATACGGCGTTATCATCATCACGCTCAATCAAATAATAACTTTTGGGCGCGATTTTACCGGAAAGATTGATTATTATTTTTGGCTCGGGCTCGCCGGGCTTAAAAAATTTCAACTGCCAACCGGTTAAATCAATTTCGGCTTCAGAACGGCTCTTTAACTCAATCCATTCATCTTCACTGGTGGTTGCCGAATTGCCGGTTCCCGCCCAGGCGATTTCGTTTATAATGACCGGCATTTGATTTATTTCTAAGATTTTTACAATTTCAGCCGATTCATTTCCGGTTTTATCTTTGGCTTTAGCGCGAAATTCATAAAAAGTGTTTGGGGAAGCAGTAAAAATAAATGATGTCGCAAACGGCGCGGTTGACGACGCCGTTGAGGTCGAACCTCCCATGGGAGGTTCGACCTCTATAAATTTCAGAAAATCGTCGCAATCTTGCCACGGCTGGCTTGTTTTTTGACGATAAGCGCAATTTAGGAAAAAGGACGCAATATCTTCGCTATTGGACTCCAAAAAAATCGTAAGAGTGGTTGTAGCAATAACGCAATCAGTTTGAGAAAAACTGTCAGAACATTCCTGAATGTTCAAAGAAATGTCCGGCGGAGTAGTATCGGTCGTTGTAGTAGCAACACCGAGTGCTGCTGACGCTTCAGCATCACTCGGTGTTGAAGCTTGAACCGGCGCAACATATTCCCCGCCCGCGCCAGCTATAAAATCACCCAAAGCATAAGGAGGAGGCGGAGGCGGAGTTGAAGTAGCAACACCGAGTGTTGGCATTGGTAGAAAAACACTCGGTGTTGAAGTGGCTGCAGGAGCCAAATCTAAAGTTTCAGAATCTATGGAGGTTGAACCTCCATAGATTTGAGGAACGGGCTCAATATCGGAGGTTTCCGAAATGGTTCGACTCGACTCACCATAAAAAGAGCCGAAATTCGCGATTTCGTCATCAGCAACACCGAGTGCTGCCGACGCATCGGCATCACTCGGTGTTGACAACTCCGTTGTCGACTCCGTACTCGTAATAATCGCCGCTGTGTAAGAAGTGTTACTGTCTGAGCTTGCTTGCCCGTCCAAGTTTTCCGCAGAAAAGTTGGTCAGGGTCGAGAACAAACTACTTGTCCAATTCCACGCTTTCTGCCACCACGAGCGGTTTTTAAACCATAATTCCTTTGTTTGCTTTTCCTTTTCCACTTCGTCAAAAAAGAGCTTAACCACCCCGGCGCCGTTAATAACCGCCTGTTTTGACAGCAAATTCCAGTAGTCGGTGAGGATGAGGTTGTCGTCGTCAGCAATAGAAAACTTGTTTTTGTTGTCTTTAGGATTCAACAAGTAATACCATCCAAAAGATACATCCGACATTACAATATGATATTTTTTATCACTCAAAATACGATAACCAAATAATACGGATAACCCATTTGATAACTGTTCTTCTTCATAAAAACTTACATCTGGTTTAATAAATAAATCTGAAAAAATAGTATCTTTACTAAAAAAATTATTATTTGAATAGTTTGCCGTTGCATCAAAATAACTACTGATATTTGATAAAACATATGGTTTTTTACCGCTTTCTATAAGCTCGGCAACCGTATTTAAATTTTCCGGAGAAAATTTTCTGGTCCAATCTTCATAAGGACTTGAGTTTAAAACTTGAGAATGTTCAAACAGGCCAGCATGACCATCATTACGGGTATGTTCAGGCACAGTTGCGTCTTCCAAAAGATGTAATGTATGCCCCAATGACTCCAATCCCCTATTTTTATCTACCCAGGCATAATCGTAAATCGCCCTTTCCCATGAATAATCCGAAGGCGATGAAAATAGGTCAAAAATTGAACCATAAGTTTTGTCGCGAAACACTCCGTCTTCCTGGGCTTGAGCCAAGGTGTTTTGCGACCAGTCTTTTGAGCTTTCCCAGCTCTCGCCAAGTATAGTAAGACCGCGATTATAAATCGGGTCGTAAAAATGGTGAAGCCATCTTGTCTCTTCGTCTTCATCAATGCTTCCATTCATTAAAATCGCAATCTCTTCGCTATTTAAGGCCTTTTCCTGATAATTGTGATTAAAAAAACGGCCGATTTCTTTGGTTAAAGCCGGATGAGTGGTTTGATCGTCATAGGCAAAAACAAGAATGGGCAGAAATAAAACAAATACTGCCGCCCCAATCGCTGATATTGTGTGGGAATACTTCGATTGCATAAATTTATAAGTAGCAAAACACCACTAAAACGGCAAGGCCGGGCCTTTATAACGAAATCCGCTCTGCAAGCGGATTTAAGTTTAAAGATTTTGTGTCTGCGTATGTCTGCATTCTGTCTACGCCGGTCAGCGATGCGTGAAGCGCATATTTATAAATCTAAAATTTTCCATTTATTGTTTACATTTTTAGCAACTAAAATTGTTAAGGCAACTTGTTTTTGGTCATTAGCAATACTAAAAGACACCTGCCCATCAGAAATATCATTTTTATATTTCTTACGTTCTAAATCAAATGTCATTTCGGTAATTTTATTAGCGCTCTTAACATTATTTAAATTCCCTCTCCACTCCTCCTGCTTGTCCAGCACAAAGTATTTAGAGGCCAAATCAATGTCGCCGGTTTTCAGGGCCGAAATAAAAAGCTCAAGGGTTTCTTCGGGCGTGTCTCCGCCGTAAGTGTCGGCCATGTAGCGCTCTTTTTGGGCCAAAAGGTCCTGATATTTGTGGTATTCAGGCGAGGTTCTATAGCGATAATATCCTATGCCAAAGAAAATCCCGGCGCCGATAAGCACTATGACCAAAAACTGTAAAAAGTATTTAATTATGAGTTTTTTGTTCATAATATCAAATTATTATAATTGACTCAATTACTCTAAGTTACTCTGATTAAAACCAAAAGTCAAATGTCTTGTGTCTTGTGTAACTGTTGAATAATTGCCAAAAAGTTACCTCCTGAACTTTTCGCAAGACAACTTTTTGGCTTTAAATAAGGTAACCCCTCGACTCTGCTCGGGGGGTAAGAGGATTATTAATAACCTCTGTGGATAACTTTCGGTTTATTTTCGGTATTAAGGTGTTAATATGAAAATGATGCTAACTTTACGGCAAAAACAAATACTGGATTTTGTTGCCACCTACGCGCATAAACGGAAAATTGCCCCCTCGCTTGAAGAAATCAAAAGGCATTTTCGGCTAAAATCGGTTTCAAATATCCATCAGCACCTCAATGCTTTAGCGGCCAAGGGCTATTTAAACAGGTTCAAAAACCGGAAACGCGGCATTGAGCTCCCCCAATCCGAACGTCTCGTAAAAATACCGCTCTTGGGAGAAATTGCCGCAGGCAAACCGATAGAAGCAATAGAACATAAAGAGTTTATCGCGGTCCCCGAGTCAAAATTGGCTTCAGGCGGGGAAATTTACGCCCTTCGCGTAAAAGGAGACAGCATGATTGACGAACATATAAATAACGGGGACACAATTTTAATAAAAAGGCAGAATGTCGCCGAAAACGGCCAAAAAGTGGTAGCGCTCCTTAACGGAAATGAAGCAACGCTTAAAACTTTTTACAAAGAAAGGGGGCAGATAAGATTGGAGCCGGCCAATAAAAATTATCAACCCCTCATAATAAAAAGGGGGCAGGAGTTTTCTTTGCAGGGCGTTTTACTTGATGTAATAAAAACAAATGAGGATGAATGGCAAACAAAACCTTTTACATTGCCAGCCGAAGAAGGAAAAGGGCGACAAACTATTACTTTTCAAAAAATCCCTCCTTATTTTGAAGAACGAAATTTTATTTTATATCATGGAGATTGTGTCGGCGTTCTTGCACAACTGCCGCCAGAATCGGTTGATATGATTTTTGCCGATCCTCCATACAATCTTTCCAATGATGGATTTTCGCTTCACGCCGGCAAAAGAGTTAGTGTAAATAAAGGAAACTGGGATAAGAGCAAGGGGTTTAAAGATGACTACGATTTTCATTATCGCTGGCTCAATGCCTGCAAAAATATTCTAAAGCCCAACGGCACTCTTTGGGTAAGCGGAACATACCACTCAATTTATCAATGCGGCTACGCGCTGCAATCTCTTGGTTATCACATATTAAATGATATTTCATGGTTCAAACCAAACGGCTCGCCGAATTTGAGCTGCCGTTATTTTACGGCCTCACACGAAACTTTGCTCTGGGCGCGAAAAGACAAAAAAGCGAAACATTTTTTCAACTATAATTTAATGAAAAAAGGGAATTGGCCGGAAGATTTTATTAAAAAACCAAACCTGCAAATGCGTTCGGTTTGGGCGATTTATCCGCCTAAAAAGCCGGAAAAAACTTTTGGCAAACACCCAACGCAGAAGCCGCTAGAATTATTAAAGAGAATTATCCTTGCATCAACAAACCCCGGCGCCGTCATTCTTGACCCGTTCACCGGAAGTTCCACAACGGGAATTGCCTCGGAAATAATAGGAAAAAGAAAGTTTATCGGAATTGATACTGATAAAAAATATCTCGAACTATCCGTAAAACGCTTTAAAGAGATTATGACGACATAAGCAATCTCTACAAACCCTATCTTCTAAGGGGTAGGGCCGACTCTAACACTTCTGTATAGTGTTTTTTGCCGTCAATGTAGTCCCTTAATGTAAAGAGGAGATTTCGGAACATATATGCACCCGGAGTCGCTTTTTCGTTTTTGGAAAAAAGTTCAATGACCGTAGCCACATAATCAAGCGAAAGGGTATAATTCTGCTCAATATGGGCATAACGTTTGGTAATTTCTTCCACCGTTTCAAGTTTTAAATCATCTCGCTTCTTAACGGTAGTGAAAGGCGTGACACGGTCATAATAATCGATGTAATATTGTATGATTTCTCGAACTTCTTTTCTATATTCCGGAATCTTAAGAAGTAAATCAACCACCCAATATGTATGCGGCGGGAGTACGGGTTTTTTATCGAGACCGGGCACTAACACCTTAAGCTTAAAATCCAGTTTCGGATTCGCCCCGCGGCTACCTTGAAAAAGGGCGACAAGCGTCCCATCTTTTATTTTATATGTCTTGAACGCGCGCTCTTTGGGCGATAATTGCCAAAGATGCGTGCCGTCATAATATTTAAGATTATAAACAAGAGGAGTTTGCGGCATAACCTCTCTAGTGTAATCTTTTCAAACGAAATGATCAACCGCCTCTCCGCTCCCTTGCTCGTTGCTCGCCCCGAATATTTAGAAGACCGGCGATAAAGTAGGGAAAGTTTCAAAAAGACTTTTAATTTTGGGTAGCGGTGATCGGTTGAATGGCGGATAAGCAAAAGCGAAAAAAAATTTTGCAAGAGAACGGCGGTTTAATAAAACCGCAACCAAATTAGCAAAAGTAAGCAGGGTATTTATTCTTCCGTAATCACCCTCTGCATTCTCATGGCCCATGGTATGCATTTTTACATCTTCATTTAACGCCAAAACGTCTAAAAAATACAAATACACATCTATAGGAATGCCCTCAATTTCTGGCAATCTTTTTTTGAGAACAGCTAAGGAAATTTTCGGAGGCACATATCTCCATTTATTCTCCTTATTTTTCATATGGTCTAACATAAAAGCCATTCGATAAATCAACATTCCAAAAATTTCTAAGCCGAAGATGTCGGCGCGCATAAGATGCCCTATTTGCTCAAACATATCTCCAAACGTTAAATCCTTACCAATCTTAACTCCTGCTTGCATGATAAAAGGATTCATATCATTTTTATTATTTGTGATTTTACCTGTTTTATAATGCTTACGTTTAAAATCGGGGGCCGCTTCTTTTCCCGGCTTGCCAACAGCAACAACAAAATCATGGCTCTTATAAATCTCCGTTGTTATTCTATGCGCCTGGTCTTTGCCCCTCGGCCATCCTATTGCCTCTTGCAGCATTTCTATTCGAAGGGGCCTGGCAGTTGAGCTTAATTTATTAAGAGTAATTAAACAAAGTTCTTTATTAATTGCCAAAATGGTTTCTTCCGGTATGCCGAGAGCTAAATAATATTCTTCGGTTATTTTCATATTTTTATTTTTTTAGCGCGTCAATCTCTGCTGCGACTGCCTTATTATGGGGGTCTAAAGCAAGGACTTTTTGGTAATACTCAAGGGCTTTGGGGAAATTGCCCTGTTCTTTATAAAAACGGGCGAGGTAGCTTAAAAGGGTTTGGTTGTCGGGGTTGGCGGCGAGACCGGATTCAATTATTTTTATAATTTTGTTGCTTCTCGACTCGCCTGCGGGTTCGCTCGAAGAATATAAATCGGCAAGGGCTGTATATGGATAAATATCGCCCGGAGCATTCTCTATGGCCTTCTTATAGCTTAATTCGGCCTTAGGATAGTCCTTAAGATATAAAGCGTATAATCCACCCAGATTAGCAAAAGAGGTGGAATTTTGGGGCCTGATGAGTGAGGCATACTCCCAGGCGTCCCGCGCTCCCAAATAATCGCCGAAAAATTTCTTAATTACCCCGGCTCTTAACCAATTATCAAGATTATCCGGGCTTTCGGAAACGAATTTGGCAATGTCCAAAAGTTCATTTCTTAGCTTGGTTTTGACATCTTCAGGATAAGCTAAAACGACGCTTTTATCTTCGTTTACGGTTCCGATTGGGGCGCCATTGTATTGAGGAAGCGTAGGTAATTCTGTTGGTTTTACAACTTCACCGGACAAGTCACGACCTTCTTTGCGGACAAGGTCGGGACTTGATTGACCGACAAGACCCGGTCTTTTTTCCTCAAGGTCGGGCCTTAAAACGTCACCGAAAAAATAATAGCCGGAGGCGATAAAGGCCAAAAATAATAAAATAACGAGGTCGCGGAGGAGTAGATTTTTTGTTGAATTGGACATGTTTTTATTAATAGGTATGACTTCGACGAAATCAGGCAATAAAATGATACTCCCTAAGCGAGCCCTGCGAGTCGAAGGGTTTCCTTGAATGTATGCCTTCGACCCGCTTCGCCAAAGCTTCAGCGAGGCGAGTCAGCGAGGCGAGCAAGCTCGAAGAATAAGCAGAGATTACTTCGTCGGTACGCCTCCTCGCAATGACGCCGGAATAGTACCTTATAAAAATTATCATTAATAAAGAGATAAATCAATGGTCGTCATCATATATTGCCTGAACTTGTTGAAGGCATACCTTAATGGTAAACCCTTCGACTCGGCTCAGGGAATAATATTTATAAACAGACCGTCCGAAAACTATAGAACTTCAAAAAACTCGAACAATAATAAAACCAGCCCCGAAAGGGGGCTGGTTTTATTAGAATCGTCTAGAGAGGCCACAAGACTCTTAAGACGTTCAGAGGTTAGTAGGAAACAACTTCAGCTGCCATGTTCGTCGCGGGCAGACCTACCACGCCAAATCCATTGGTCCAGTCCTTGCTGGAAAGCGCAGCGGTAGTCGTAGCGTTTGGAGACCAGATTAAGTCATTATGGGTTTGATCAGCTATACCCGCAGTTGAAGGAGTAGTTGATGCCTGACCCATAATCGGGTTGGTAGCAGACGGTGTTCCGGGTATCAATCCAGGATATGCTCCATCACCTTCAAGTTGTGTTGATACGGATGAGTTGGTGGAAACCGAGGAAACGGTTGCCACAACATCAAAGTATCTGGTTGCGCCCGCGGGAACTTGAATAACATCTGTAGGTACTCCTAGAACACTTCCTGACTGAGTTACCGGGTCAAAGTAGACGCTAAACTGGTTACCACCGCCATACAAAACGTTATCCTCAGTTCCAGCGCTAAACCATTCTTTCTTATTTTGAACCGGAATCGCGGTATTGTTCAACAAACCGGAATTGGCATAAGCCGCGATTGAGAAGAGAATATCGCTATAACCATACACACGCAAATTCTGCACAGTTGCCGAAGTCGTTGACATCACAAAGGTGAATTTAGCCAATCCTATATCGCCGTGGGAATCCGCGGTTACCTTGAACCTCAACAAACTGACAGTACCTGCGGCGAGTTTATTCGTCGACAAGGAAACTTTAGCAAATGTCGGGTAGGACTTGAACATCCTTACGCCGTTGGAAGCTGTGCTTGAAACCGCGGCAGTATCAGCGGTCTTTGTCTGAATGGTAGAACCGGATGATTGCCCAACGCCTTCCGTTCCCCTGCTGCCTCCGTCAAAATCAACTACAACCAAAGCTCCTTCAGTTCCAACCTGCGAAGTGCCGATTGCGCTCAAATCGCCTTTTACGGTCAGAGTCTTATCCCCATCTTTGGGAATCACGAAATCGGCCGTAAGGGTTGAAGTTGAATAATCGGTACCGGTAAACAAACCTTCTCCGACCTTGGTTGAACCGTCCCACAAAGTATATTTCACAATATCCGCGGGAGCGTTATTGGTCGTGGAAGAAAGTTTCAATGCAAGTTTTTGAAGCGTAATGGCTTCGTTGGTCGCGTGTAAGTTGAGTAACGCCAACGGAACATCCGTAGTGTTTCCGGCAACTATCGCGTAAGTCGGACTTGAAGCGCTAAGCGATACGGACAATGAGCCACCTGCAACCAAAGTCATTTCATTCTGATCGTCGGTGGAAGCGAGATGAGTTACGGTTGCCGCTTGCCCTGATGTAACACCAGTCGCGGAAAGAGTACTTGCCGCAATCTGCCATTCTGCCTGATTACTAGCAGTCAAGTTTGCAGGAATATTGCACTTGATGGCCAAGGTCTTGGTTGTTCCTTTGGGAATAATCAAGTGGCTATCAAGCGTAAAGGTTTTTGCTCCTTCAGTAGCTATATCAACAACATTGGTGCCGGTATTCAGGGCGGTTGCTCCGTCCCAAACTTGGCAACCAGTCAAATCTGTCGTATCTGCTCCGGTATCATCCGCAAACGTAAAGCTAAGGGTGGTAAAACGAATATCCTCGCCGGAAGCCGTTGCGTCAAACACCGGCTTGGCAAAGGTAAATCCTTGTATACCCATAACTACGTTTTGCGCGGGCGGGTCGGAAGACAAAGTAACAGTAACAACCGCGCTTTTTACAGTCATAGTATTTCCGGTAACTTGTCCAGCTGGAGTCGGGGTAACCGCTGTTCCGGTAACGGCACCGGTTCCGTTCCTCCAATCCGTTCCCGGAGTGGTGGAAGCGATAATAGTGTCATTATTTTCAAAACCGGAAGTCGCGGCTAATTTGCCCTTTAAGGTATAAAGGCCTTTTCCAATGGGGAAAGTAATGGAATCGGTAAAGGTTACATATCCATGAGCAACTAAGCTGTTTACGGTATTTCCCGCTTGTCCGTCAACAGGACCGGCAACAACCGCTCCTGACGGGCCAACCAATACTATATTGTCAATGTCGTCAACATCAATTTCCGCTCCTCCGTCAGAATCAGAAAGAGTAAAGCGGAAAGAAGTTTCTGGAATCGTTACCGCCTCTCCCTTTACTTCCACATCAAATCCACCCAAGGGCTGGTCAGCAAGAGTTACAGCAACATTTTGCGATGCTACCGCTGTTGATTTGGATACAACTATGGAGCCAGCGCCGATATTAATGGCATTGGCATTATAAGCCGGGCTAGCTGAATCAAATCCAGCTGTGCCAGTATCGGCAGGCAATAAGCCATATCCATACTGGGCTCCGACTACATAAAGGTCGTCATGGCGGTAAATGTCAAAATCAACTGTTCTCGCGGAACCGGAAACAATATCGCCTTTTACGTAAATTTCAGCGGTATTGCCTTTCAAAACTTTGACTCCAGTTCCAAAAACAGAGGTGTAATATTTTCCATCAGAACTTACGGTCGTGTCATAAGCAGTTCCGGCAACATAAACCTTGACATTAGCAAGGTCGGCCGTGGCCGCGGAACCGGATTGGTTGAATTTGACTGATTTAATCCAGATGTCCTCCCCTGCTCCTGCTGTTCCTTTAATAGAAGAGAACACATAACCGGTTGTTCCAACTTCTTTGGTAATACCGGTTGTTGAAGGATCAAGCGGACCCCTGATAAGGTCAAATCCACCTACAAGGCCTGATGTTTCGTTCATGGTCTGACCGGTGCCTGCAACCGGAAGTCCGGTAACTGTGGCTGAACCAGCGCTCACCGCCACAACTGTCAAGCGGATAACCTGTCCGGAATAACCGGTGGTTGCTCCGCGATTAGCGGCAATAGTCATGGTTTTAGAAGTTCCTGCTTTTACGGTGAAGGGCTCGGTCAAGACCGCCTGATGAAGGGAATTCAAGGTCTTGGAAAGACCTAATTGAAGTCCGTCTTCACCAAGAATAACGATTCCGGAAAGAGCCGCATCCTGTCCAATGCCCTGACGTTCAACTGTTACGGAGCTGACAGTTACATCACCGTCAGAACCGGCAGTAAACACTACACTGGTAAATGGAACGCGAGTTACACTCAACGGAACCAAGGCCGCGGCAGGCTGTGCACCTGCTGATACGCTAAGACCTGTTCCTGATGGAACTGTTGGCGTTGTTGGTGTTTCTGTGGTTGGCGTTGTTGGTGTTTCTGTGGTTGGCGTTGTTGGAGTTGTTGGAGTTGTTGGAGTTACCGGAGCCACTGCCATTGAATTATACTTTGCCTGGGAAATTGGACCAAAGTATCCGACGGCCGGAGAAACCCCGTTTGCCGCCTGCCAAGCAGCTACTGCCGCTTGAGTGACAGAACCGAAATATCCGGTGGCACCCCCCGCATAAGTGAAGTGACCTGTTGAAGTTAAATAATTCTGCAAGCATGTTACAGCATCCCCTCTTGAACCGACTGTAAGAGCGCTAGTGAAACCGCAAGCGGCTCCGCCGCCACCTCCTCCGCCGGAAAGGGCGACGAGTTGTGCTTGAAGGGCCGTGATTTGAGCTTGCAACTGGGCAATGAGATCTGCCGTTGACTGTTGCGCCAATGACGCGACAGGGGTCAGAACCAAAGCTCCGGTAAGCCAAACCGCGGCTGAGGTTGAAATAAATTTATTCATAATTTTTTATCTAAGTTAATTATAACTTTTCCAAAAATTTTTTCCGTGGTTCGATAAACTCACCACGAGAAGAAAAAGATGGAAAAGAAATTTACAATCACGATTCATAACCTCTTCGACTTTACCCGATATTCCAAAGGAAAATTTAGGGTAAAAAAGATTTAAATCGTGAATAACAAAATCAAATTAATAATAATCAATGTTTTGGAGTCAAGTCACCCTCATGCGTCTTGAATCATGAATCTTGAAACTTGAAACATGAATTACGAAACATGAGATGGTCCGCTCCATCTTGTCATATTTAAATATTTTAATATTTAAATATTCAAAGCGGGAGGGTCGACCGGACTTTAAAACTCCTAAATCAAAAACAAATTAAGAATTTACTAATTTTTTCTTTTGCATCCGAACCTAAACCAAAACCATCATCAAACAGAAAAGTAATTTTTAATTATCAAGGTTCTTGCCGTTCAGAATCATGAAACATGAAACATGAAATTTCAATCGTTTACAACCAAATTTCGAAATTAAAGCAACCAAGTTATACTATCAATTCCGAAATTTAATTGCAAATTATATTGTGAATAATGGTGGTTCGATAAACTTACCATAAATTCGGTTTGCTCACCGCAAGTGTTAAATAACTACAAACAAGCCAAAAATTGGCTCATTTAATTTAAAAAAATTAAGTCATAACTATCTTAAATTATTATATATCTCCGCAAATGGTTCAACTCTGCTTACCACAAGTATATTATAAACCCACTAAAAATCACTTGCAAATAGGCATTGTGGATAAGTGCTACAGCTTCAAAACCAAAATATAGTACTTATATTGCTTAATTTTCAAGCATTTTTGCCATTTCGGCAATAACAGCAATTTAACGGCAAAAAACCAACTTATCTGATATCTGATATTATTATTATAAATCATATAAAAAAGCAAATAAACTCTGTTGTGGATAAGTTAATTCTATACAAAAATGGCATAAAAAACCCCATTTGCAACTATCCTTTTTACCTTTCACGGCATTCAAAGCTCATAGGAGCAGATTTCACGCGAATATTAACACTGATTAACGCGGAAATAAATAACCGGGAATGGCCAAAATCTATCTTAAAGCCTTAAAAAATAGCTTATTTTATTAAAATTAACCTAATTATTCTGATAAATTCACCTAATTCCTAATTACCTAATTCACCTAATAAAATTTCTAATGCACTAATACTTAATTCTTAATTTAAAATTTTGGAATTTGGTTATTTTATTAGAAATTAGGTGAATTAGACAATTAGAAATTCTTTAAGCAAACTCAAAAATCAGCAAAATTTATCCTTCGACAAGCTCAGGCAATAACCATTTTTGATATGGGTTCTAAACAATGCTCTCCAAATGTTCTCTAAAACCTTTTTTCACTTCCGGATGACGAAGACCGAAATCCACGACAGCCTTAAGGAGGCCGAGTTTATCTCCGCAATCATATCTGATTCCTTTGAATTCATAACCGTATAAATTTTCACCTTTGGCAAGCATTCTTTCAAAAGCATCAGTTAAAAATAATTCCTTACCGGGTTCATATTTTACTTTGGCAAGTTCGTCAAATACCGCGGGCGTCAAAATATATTTTCCAACGATTGACAGATTAGACGGAGCCTCCTCTATTGTAGGTTTCTCAATTATTTTCTCTACTTCGTATGTCCTTGATGAAATTTTTTTGCCGCCAATAACACCGTATTTGTAAACCATTTCTTTGGGAACCCGTTCTAAAGCAAATACCGGCTTATTAAATTTTTCAAAAACGACAGCAAGCTGTTTAAGACATGGTATCTTTGAATATACGACATCATCTCCATAAAGGACAGCGACAGGTTCATCGCCAATTAAATGACGGGCCTGCAACAAAGCGTCACCAACCCCAAGCGGTTCTTTCTGACGGACAAAAGCAAAACGAGCAAGTGATGAAATTTTTCTTATTTCTTTAGCCAAACCATGTTTACCTTTCTTTGTCAGAAAAAATTCCAGCTCTCCGGCATGGTCAAAATGATCCTCAATAGCGCGCTTGCCCCTGCCGGTAACAAATATGATTTCCTTTATTCCGGAATCAACAGCTTCCTCAACCAAATACTGAATAACCGGCTTATCCACAATAGGAAGCATTTCTTTTGGCTGGGCTTTGGTGGCAGGAAGAAAGCGGGTGCCGAAACCAGCTACAGGGATGATGACTTTTTTGATTTTAGAAACCATTTAAATCTAATAAATCCAAATCTCAAAATCCCAAATAAATTCAAACTTCAAAATTCAAGTATAAAAACTTAATTCTTTAACAATTTGGATTTTGGTATTATTTGGGATTTGATGCTTTGGATTTTGAATTTTTAAACCCGGTTTGTCGCTTATAAACGACACCTGAAATGTCGCTTATAATAATGTCGTTTATAAATCTATGCCTTAATTTTATATATTGCCCATCTCTTATCACCCCGTCTTTCAATCGTATTATTACCCATAAGAGCGGCCAGGTCGCGCTGTAAAGTTTTAATGCTGAATTTGTTGGAAAAAATCTGGGACAAATCAACTGATTTTACCGCTTGATTTTGACGTATGTAATCAAGAATAGTTTGCCGTCTTTCATTAAAACCGTTTGTTTCTTTATTGACAATACTTTTATGGTTATTTTGCTCAATTCCGTTACCATACCCATTGGAAAGACTATTGCCATTACCATTACCGTTTCCATTTCCATTTTCCAAAGATACCTTTTGGCTGTTCACTCCGTTAGAAGTCCACTTTGCAAAAGTATGCATACTATTTGAATGCCCTGTATAATTACCGTTTCCAACAACATGATTATTATTTTTACTTCTAACGGGGTAAATTATGCTTCTTTCCACTTTGGGCTTGCGGATATTTTTGATGGAAGTGGAAGCGGTCTGGATTTGAGGAATTGACTTATTCTTTTCCTCTTCTTCTGCTATTTTTTCCGTAAAACACGCCAACTCTCTCTCAAAAAAATTAGCAAAAAATTCATATTCTCTGTCCAAAACTGCCGTATTAACGGCTTTTACCAGATTACTGAAACGCGCGACTCCAAAATAAGTGCGGATTGCCTGAATTTTTGCAAGCAGAAACCTGGCATTATTTTCCCCTATTTTTCTGTCATATTCGCAAACCGAAGACAATATTTCATTCGCTTTTTCGCGTATTTGGCGTTTAAGCACTTCATCCTTAGGGAATATATCTGTAACACGATATACTGCGAGAGTCAATTCAAATATTTTTTTGTTTAATTCTCCCATTTAAAGGCGACTCCAATATACGAATTTCACTCTAATGACTCTAATAAATTCGGGGCATTCGAGTGTTTGATTTGAATCATTCGAGTCGCATTATAACAACCTTATTGAATGTACAAAATCCAACAACCGCTTGTCAACAAAAAACTATTAACAGTAGTAAATATCAAAAGCTGACATAAAAAAACGCGCGGTAAACCGCGCGATTATTATTACATTGAAGATTTAATTATCGCCCAAAACAACACCAGCTTTACATAATTCATAATCCGAACGGGCGTCTCTGGCTTTTTGGGAAAACCAAAATAAGTTAGGAAAAGTAATTGAGTATCTCTTTTCAGCTTCATACGCATATAGAGCAGCGTTTTTATAAAATCTTTCATCAAAAATATATTTTTCACAATCCTGCGAGCCAGCATTATTTACGTTTTCGTGAGCAAAAACTGGCGTAATCAAGAAAAAACCTAAAATCAATACTGCTGAAAAAATCTTCATACTTTCTTATCCTTTTAGGTTTTCAAAAAACCGTATTTTATCGGTTGCACATCTTAGAATCTATGTCAAGACCTCAAAAACCCCCATCGGTTTACAATGGGAATTTTTTTCTTTCTTTTACTTATTTTTAATTAAAAGAGATACTTCATGTAGTTTACCTTGAGATTCTTCACAAAGTTAAGAATGACAATCAAAAGGATCAAAATGACTTAAGCCCTAATAGCCTCCCGCCCCCTTACTCCATTAAAAACTTTGTTTCTGGCCGGAAAGGAAAACACCACCTGCCCCTCTTTAACATCAACCGTTAATTCGTCTCCGGCTTTAATGCGCCCGGCAATTAATTCTTCCGCTAATTTATTCAGCAAATACGACTGTATGGCCCGTTTTATAGGCCTGGCTCCGTAATGCTCATTATAACCTTTTTCCATTATATATTTTTTGAGAGAATCGCCGAAAACAATGGAAATTTCCTTTTCAGCCATTCTCTGTTTAACTTTTTCCAGCTGCTGTTCCACAATTTTTACAATAACTTTTTGGGTCAGGCTGTTGAAAATAATCACTTCGTCCAGTCGGTTTAAAAATTCCGGCCGGAAATGACGCTCCAGGGCCTTGCGGATTTTTTCTTTCAAATCCTCTTCTTTTTTTTCACGAGATTCTTCGGCTTCGCTGGAAAAACCGAGGTCAGCCATCTCCTGCATAAATTCGCTTCCAATATTGGAAGTCATTATTATAATGGTATTTTTAAAATTTACTGTCCTGCCTTTGGCATCAGTAAGGCGACCGTTATCAAAAATCTGGAGCATTATATTGAAAATTTCAGGATGAGCTTTTTCAATCTCGTCAAAAAGAATCACCGAATAAGGACGGTGTTTTATTTTCTCGGTCAATTGCCCTCCTTCTTCATAGCCCACATAGCCGGCAGGAGAGCCGATGAGTTTGGAAACAGTATGCCGTTCCATATATTCTGACATATCATAACGAACAAGGGCTTTATCGTCATTAAACATAAATTCGGCAAGTGTTTTGGCCAATTCAGTTTTTCCAACCCCTGTCGGCCCCAAAAACATAAAAGAAGCAATGGGACGATCTTCATCCTGAATGCCGGCGCGGGAACGCCTGACCGCATTGGCAACTTTAGAAATCGCTTCATCCTGCCCTATAACGCGACGGGTTAAAACCTCTTCGAGTTTCATCAGTTTTTGCGATTCTGATTCAAGCATTTTGGTTACCGGGATATTAGTCCAGCGCGCCACCACCTGGGCAATTTCTTCCTCACCGACTTCCTCCTTAAGCAGTTTTCTTGATGACTGGAGATTTTTTAACCCAGCTTCGGCTTCGCGCAATTTATTTTCGTTTTGCGGCAAAAGTCCGTATCTTATTTCAGCCACCCTCTCAAAATTTCCTTCCCTTTCAACTTTATCGGCTTCCTGCGCCAAATCATTCATTTGTTTTTTAAATTCTCCTATCTGATTGATTAAGCCGCGTTCTTCTTTCCACTTAGTGTTCAATTTTTCAAACTTATCTTTAGCTTTAACGATTGTTTTTTCAAGAATTTTTAGCCGATTTTTTTGTTTCTTATGCAAAGCCAAATTGCTTTCCGGCTCCTTTTTTAACACCTCTTTCTCAATTTCCAGCCGAGAAAGTTCTTTCTTTGTCTCATCCACGTCTTTAGGCAAAGAATCCATATCAATTCTCAAAGAAGAAGCGGCCTCGTCAATAAGGTCAATGGCTTTATCTGGCAAAAATCTATCGGCTATATAGCGCGAAGAAAGCTGGGCCGCGGCAATCAAAGACGCGTCCGTAATTCTGACGGCGTGGTAAAGTTCGTATTTATGTTTCAATCCCCGCAAAATAGCAATAGTTTCCTCAACAGTCGGCTCATCAATATAAACCGGCTGAAAACGCCTAGCCAAAGCCGGGTCCTTTTCTATATATTTATGATATTCTTTCAGGGTTGTGGCCCCGATTGCCCTTAACTCCCCTCTTGCCAAAGCCGGTTTTAACATATTAGAAGCATCAATAGCGCCTTCCGCGGCCCCGGCTCCTACAATAGTATGAAGTTCATCAATAAAAATCATAAACCTGCCCTTGGCTCTTTCTATTTCACGCAAAATCGCCTTAAGCCGGTCTTCAAATTCACCTCTATATTTTGTTCCCGCCACAATAGCGCCTATATCAATAGAAATGAGTTCCTTTTCTTTTAATGGTTCAGGTACTTCACCAGAAACAATTCTTTGGGCAAGACCTTCAGCAATGGCTGTTTTCCCCACACCTGCCTCCCCTATTAAAACAGGATTATTTTTTGTGCGGCGCGATAAAACCTGCATAACCCTGCGGATTTCGTCATCCCTGCCTATAACCGGGTCAAGTTTTTCCTCGCGAGCCAGTTTAGTTAGATTGCGGGCATATTTTTCCAATACATTATATTTATGTTCCGGCTCGGGGTCGGTTACTCTTTGCGAACCGCGTAGTCCGGCCAGGGCTTTTAATATATTCTCATGTCCAATATTAATTTCCACCAATACATCTTTGGCTCTTGAAGGCACTTCGGAAAGCGCTAAAAACAAATGCTCGGTTGAGATAAATTCGTCTTTTAACTGCCCAGCTTCTCTTTGCGCCTGTTCCATAACGCGCGCCAAATCCTGAGATAAATAAAGGGAAATAACCGGAGAAAGGACGTTTACGCGCGGCAAACCATCCAGTTTTTGAAGCAGTTTATCAACCAAAGAAGAAACATTGATTTCAAGCTTTTCCAAAATCGCTTCCACTGTTCCGCCCTCCTGCAAAACCAGGGCGGTAAGCAAATGCAGGGGCTCAATTTGCTGATGAGACCGCTCAATTGCCAAGTCATGGGCTTTTTTAAGCGCTTCCTGCGCTTTAATTGTGAAGTTGTTGAATGGAGTCATTTTTTAGACGCAGTTTTAAACGCAAACTATTACGCAATTTTAAACGCAATTTGCGTATAATTTTGCATTTTACTTAGCGTTTAGTTTTGCTTCTACTTAAAATTATAGCAAAATTTTTGAAAGAAATCAAACAAAAGAAAAAGCCGTAGAAATTACGACAGTATCTTCATTTTTAAAATCTTCAAAGGATTATCAAACAGCCAATTTAATTCTTTCCAGCAATGTTATTTTATTGTGCCTTGATAGTATGTTCTATCGTCTTTTTTCGCGCGGAACAAACACATAAACAACCGCTAAATTAGTAAATTTTTCATTTTCACGCATTGCAACTGTGTACAAAAGAACCATTTTACGCTCCTGTGCAATCTGATATACTATAACTATACACTATTTTTATGAAAAAAGCAAATTTAATAGCAATCTTAATACTTTCCTTCCAATTTATTCTAATGCTTGCTTCTTCATGGAACGATTCGGCCATTATGGACGAACTGGCGCATATTCCGGCGGCTTACTCTTATGTTTCCAAAATGGATTACCGGCTAAATCCAGAACATCCTCCGCTAATAAAAGACCTCTCGGCTCTTCCTCTTCTTTTTTTCAGGCCTAATTTTCCTACAGATGTCAAATCCTGGACAAGGGATAATAACGGCCAATGGACACAGGGCGCGATTTTTCTTTACGAATCAGGAAACAATCCCGATAAAATTATTTTTTGGTCGCGCCTGCCGATAATGCTTTTATCTGTATTCATGGGCTGGCTGATTTTTTCATTCATCAAAAAAAGATATAACGATAAAATAGCCCTGATGACCCTTGTTTTGTTCGCTTTTTCCCCGACTTTTCTCGCGCATTCCCGTTTTGTCACCACCGACTTGGCGGCCGCTTTCGGATTTTTCATAGGCATTATCGGCCTCATAATGTTTCTTGAAAAACCAACTTTGAAAATGACTATGATTGCGGGAATATTTTTTGGCGTCGCCCAACTTCTTAAATTTTCTTTAATACTGCTTATCCCGATTTTTTTAATAATTATTTTAATTTGGTTCTTCGTTGAAAAATCATATTATCGCGGAATTATCAAATTTCCTTTTTTTATCATACAAATTCTTGGAAAAACTGTTTTAATATTTGCCGTTGGCGGCGTGGTTATTTATGGAGTATACGCAATTCATGTAATAAATTATCCGGCTTCCTCAATTGAACCGGATGGGAGGATTTGGACCAAAAAAGAATTAACCGAGGTTGTGCGATTACCGGAACCGCAAAGAACAGAAAAAATCGCAACCGTTCCACTTTCCCAAATGCGCGATACCGTTTATATATTGTCATCTTTTGCCGGAGGACCGGATCCGGAAGAATTTGCCTGCGACCCCAAATCAAACGCCGACCTAAAACGAAGAATAAGGTGCCTTGCGGAATTTACCATCTGGGCAACGGATAAACCCCTTTTCCGACCCATGGCCCAATTCCTTCTCGGAATAGAAATGGTAATGCAGCGCTCTTCAGGAGGAAATACCGCATACTTCTTGGGTAAAGTTTCAGCCGGAGGGTGGAAACACTACTTCCCGGTTCTATATATATTGAAAGAGCCGTTAGCGCTTCATATCTTAACCTTAACCGCCCTGCTTTTTGCAACTTGGCGGGTTTTCAAAGGAAACAAATCATTACGGACGCTTAAAGAATGGATTCATGAAAACTTTTTTGAATTTGTTTCCTTGTTTTTTATCGCGTTTTACTGGCTGTATTCAATTCAAAGCCCTTTGAATATCGGAATAAGGCACGTTCTTCCCACATTTCCCTTTATTTATTTTTTGGTGTCCAAAGAAATTTTTAGATGGCTCTCACTTCAAAAAAATGCCTCTCCTGAAACATGGTTTGAATGGCTCATTACAATTTATAAAAAATATATTGCCTCAATTCCAAAATATATTTTTATTTCAACAATGCTTTTATGGCTGGTTTTTGACACTGTTTTTGCCTTCCCTAATTATCTTTCTTATTTTAATGAATTAGCCGGTTCTTGGAGTTCCAAAAAGATTACCCTGAACATCAAAACAGCCATTGCCAATGGACACGAAATTGCCGTTGATTCCAATTACGATTGGGGACAAGATTTAAAACGGCTGGCAAAATACGCCGAAGACCACCGCATAAAAAAAATCGCCTTGGATTATTTTGGCGGAGGTTCTCCACGATATTATTTAGGAGATAAATTTGAACCGTGGTGGTCTGCCAAAGGGCAATCGCACGGCTATTTCGCGATTTCAGCAACATTTTTACAGGGAGCGCACGGAAAACCAGCCAACGGATTTATCCGCAACCCGCAAGATTCCTACGAATGGCTAAGGCCCTTCCGGCCGATTGACCGAGCGGGAGAGTCAATATTTATTTATAAATTACCTTAATAATTTTTTTACCTGAGTTAATCCTATATGAATGCAACTGTTATGATGTTTTGAAACATCATAACAATAATAAATTATTAAATCATAAAAACAAAAACTACCCGGCTATGGGCAGTATATTTTTTTATCCGGATTCTCCGCCTTCGTCATTAGAACCATCAAGTTCTTTGGGTTCTTCTTGTTGAACAATAAGTTCACGGGGGTCACAATCTTCCACTCGCGCAATTTCGCGTAAATTATCCACCATCATAGATTTGTAAGGATGAACCAATTTTTTAATTGCCGCAACAACTTGCCTTGGGGTAAGACCGTCAGGCATCAAGCAAATTTCGTCAGGTTTTGGGTGCCGTTCTAACCACCGTGCCCAAGCCGCAATAATTTCTTCGTCCGTTCGCTCAACGTAGGCCATGTTGCATCTCTCCCTTATTTTCAAAGATACTCTTCAAACATAAGATTGAGAAATAAAAAAGTCAAACACCTAACCCAAAAGAAAAGTGTTTTAAACATTTTTTAAAAAAATTAATTGACGATCGTTAATTAATTTTTAAATATCTCCATATACATATACCGATTAACTCACACCATCAAACCGCTATTATCAAACCAGCAAACCGAAAAATTTACGGACTTTTATTTCGCTAAAACCAAGATCATCACTTACAACATATTGAACATATCTTTCAACATCAAAAAAGCGAGTTACAAAATCAATTTCATCCCGGCATTCATAAGGAAGCACAAATACGCTTTTTTGCAAAGGATAAAAACCAAGTTTAGACATTTTTTCGCGCAAAGCATTGCGGCTTTTCTTGTTTTTTTCCGGGATATCAAAAAAAACTATATGCCATCTCTCATTCCATTTCTCCGGCTTCAGAATTTTAATATCCTCGATATCAAATCTGCGAAGCGCGGATTTTCCTTCCTTCGTAATAACAATAAAAGTTTCTTTGCCGCGTTCTAAATACTTAACCAACCGCCGTTGGCGAAGACGTTCAACCGCCAAACGAAGTTTTCTCTGCTCTACTTCCCATTCTCTTTTGTCCCTATCCTCAAAATATTCAAGAAGCGGTTTTAGGGCTATGGGGAGACCAGGAACAACCACAAAGACGGCCAACGCGACACCGGTCGCCGCGCATCCGGCAATAATCTTTAAAGCATGATAAGCGGGCGAGCCAAAAACCACGCTTCCGGCCTTTCTTCCTTTTTTATTCGCTGGTTTATGCATTAATAAGCATTATAAAAAATTAAAAGACGATCGTCAATTAATTTATAAAACGAAATACACTTAAAATTCAGAACAGAAAATTTAAAAACTATCGTTTGAATTTATAGAAAATCTTGCTTCCGAAACGTAAATCAACGTAATCCAAATCGCCGATACGGGTTTTTATTTTAGAATCAATTATGGTTTTCAAATTAGCAGACCAGTCGGACGGCAAAACGTCCCTTGGCACAATTAAAAACCACCCGAAATTCGTTCCCAATATATAATCTTTGGAAATATCTTTGGAAATCGTAAGCGAAGACAAAGTAAATCCGGTTTTTTCCTTAAGAGCGGAATTCGCCTCTTCAAAAAAATTCAAAACCTCGCGGGATATAGCGGGCTTCCCCACCACAAAATCCATATCCTCGTCATTTTCAATAATCGGAAAAACAGTTCCGGCAAAACTTATTGATAATTCAAAAATTACTCCCCCGCGATCAATATAAAAGCATTTGGAGCCGCTCTTTGTTTCAATAGCCGCCTCTTCTGCCAGAGCGATTGTGGTAGAACCCTTATTAACCGCGGGACAATAAATAGCAAAAACCTTTCTTTCTTCAACAACCACCGTTAAAATATCCGGAAATTTTTTTTCAACGCTTACCTGGCCGATTTTGGCAAATTTATTTTTAACGTGTTCGGAAATTTCCTCTTCGGGAAGAAAAAAATACTGACTTTTGGGAATGAACTTCCAAATATATCCGTCAAGCGGTTCCTGGATAGCCGCATATAATTCATCCTGCTCAATAATTTCAAAGCCGGTTACGGAAATATTCTTAATCTGCCAATAAGGCATATTGGCAAGTGAAAAAATGCCGTAGGCGATTACGGCAACGCCGATTAAAACTGCCAGAGAAATTAAAATTACGGGGCGGAAATTCCTCCGTTTCTTTTTTTTATACAATAAACGGCTTTTAAAATATGTATCTACCATTGGTTTCAATATAACACAGGTAGAAAACTAAAAAAATAAGCCTAGTTATAAAGGCTAAAACAAATTCCAAATCCCAAGCACCAAATCCCAAATTCAAACTTCAAAATTCAAATCTAAAAAATTTTTAACATTTAAATTTTGATACTATTTGGGATTTAAGATTTTGAAATTGGGATTTTAAAGACTTATTATTTCCTCCCACGGCAGTCCCTCTTTGCCGAAATGGCCGTAAGAAGCGGTTTGAAAATAAATGGGACGCCTTAAATTCAATTTTTCAATAATTGCCTGCGGACGGAAATCAAATGCCACTTTGACAAATCCACTTAAATCTTTACCTTTTTCATCTTCAGCATAAACCATCAACGGCTCGGCTCTGCCTATGGCATAAGCTACGGAAACCAAGCAATTTTTGGCGAATCCATTGGCAACCAGATTTTTTGCAACGAAACGAGACATATACGCGGCCGAGCGGTCCACTTTGGTCGGGTCTTTGCCGGAAAAAGCTCCTCCGCCATGCGGAAACATTCCTCCATAAGTATCAACCATTATTTTTCTGCCGGTGAGTCCGGTATCGGAAGCAAACCCGCCGATAACAAATTTACCGGTGGGATTTACCAAAATTTCCACTTCTTCTAAATTACCGACTACGGGGCCAATAAGTTTTTTAATCAAATAATCTTTAATTTCCGGCTGGGCTATTTTTTCGTCATGCTGACAGGAAACCAGAACGGTATTAATTCTTCCGTCATGAATTGTAACCTGGGCCTTACCGTCGGGCCCAAGCCAATAAAAATCTTTATCGTTCCTGCGGAGATTTTCCAATCCTTTAGTAAGTTTATGAACCAACGAAACAGCCAAGGGTAAAAATTCTTTAGTTTCATCGGTCGCGTAACCGTACATAATTCCCTGGTCTCCCGCCCCGCCGGTATCCACCCCCTGCGCGATATCGGGAGATTGCTGGACAATATTGGTAATAATATTAAGATTATCCGAATATCCGATATCTTTATAAACGTTTCTCGCGATTTCTCCCGCGTCAATTTTTCCTTTGGAAGTTACCTCCCCGCCCACAACCAAAAGATTATGAGAACCGAAAGTTTCCACGGCAACGCGCGAATAAGGGTCCTTTTCCAGATAAGCGTCAAGAATCGCGTCACTAATTTCGTCGCAAACTTTGTCCGGATGACCGGAGGTGACAGATTCGGCTGTGTAAGTATTATTCATATGCATGAAACATGGAACATGCAACATGGAACATGAAAACTATAAACATGCCACTTGCCGCACGCCGCTTGTTATTAAAAACACCGCTTATGAGCGGGTCTTAGATAAAATATTTTATCTTTCCCCGTTCGGTCTTCCTTCGCACGAAGCTTCGGAGGACGAGGATGGATTTAGCACCACATTAACACCTTTTGTTAATAGGCTGCTGGCGGTTCATTGAGCCAAAACTCTCCCCGCGCTCTTGATAAATTATTCAATTTTTATAAAACCATCATACTATGAAACGCGAAATGCGCAAGAAAAGTTATCCACCCCGTTAGAAGTTCGAAAATACACATTGATTTAAAAAATGACACAAAGCGAAAGCGGCTTACCCCGTTAGAAATCCAGCAACATGTCAATTACGGCATAACGACGCGGAGCGAAACGGCTCCGCCTTACGTCTTTCTGAATAAAATAAGCTTTTTAAAGATTTCTAACGGGGCTTACGCCTTATGCCTGTGTCTGAATATGGCCACCCTTAAACCTCTAACGGAGTAAACAAAAACAAAAGGCCCCGAAATGAGGCCCAAGACAAATTATTATACCAAACGAAGCTTAGCCAAAAACCGGCTTTCGGTCCTAACACGGTAACGAACAGTTGCTAAAAAGAAATCCGTACAATCAAGGACGGCGTAAAACAAGGTACGGTGCTCTCCGCTTTCAAATTCGGGAAATTCGTTATCAAGAATCAAGATAAGCCGATGAGCCGAAAAAGGAAGATTATTTAAACGCCGAAAATATTTTTCCCAAACAGATAGCGCCCGGCACAAACGCTCAAAATACAACCGGGGTTTTGGATTTTTACCGTCCTTAACATCTCTGATTATATTTCTGTAAATCTTTACCAAACTTTCTTTCTTGGGTAATTCGTTAACATTTGTTTCAGAAATTTCCGGCTGTCTTAGAACCAACCCTCCGGATTCAACACTCTCATCCAGTTCCAAGTGAACTTGTTCGTTCAAGAGAATAAAATTGTTTGCCTCTCTCAAACCACGGGGAATTTTATCATAAACAATTACAGATACGCGTTTACCCGCTTCTTTTAATCCGTTTACGATTTTAGGAAAAGGATCCTGTCCGTCGCCGGAGCACAAAAATACTTCTTCAACTTCCGCATCTTCTTTGGTTTCACGCGCCAATTTTTCAAGCAGAAAATCAGCCGCGTTATAGGAAGAAGATTTAACCATAACTTCAAAACCGTTATCAACGAAAACCTGTATCACATCCGCCATATCTTTTCTAACCCTATACTTTCCGCTTTCGTCAATATCGGGGTTTGATGAAACATGCGGCAAAGAAACAGCCCCGAGCAAGTACTTAAGCCGGCCCCTTCCTCCAGCAAATTTAAGAATAATTCCACACAACACCTCAGCAATATCCTTGGCTCCCGCCCTAACATTCTTATTTTTCAAATCTTTTCTGACGGCTATAAATAAATTTTCAATGTCCAGAAGAACAGCGGATTTCAGCGCTTCCATTAGCAGAAAACCACCTTTCTACCGCTTCGGGCGGGCGCCTTCCTAGATCGTTCGTGCGCGAACACACGGACTAGCTAGGTGCCTTAGCTTCTTTTAAGCGGTTATTTATATAATAACATAATATCTAAAAATATGCAAATTTGACATAAAAACTATTATTTGATACCATTTAGAAAGCTCCCGAACAACCAAAAAAGAGAAAAATATGGCCTTTTTAATCAGCGCCGTAATTCTCGTTGTGTTGATTTTCCTCCTCAAATACCTGCCGGTAAAATCCGGGGTACTCATTGAGGGTGTTTTCAAAAAAATGGAATGCGGCAGTGATTTCAACGGAAGAGAATCAACCGCCTACTGGTTTGAAAACTACTGCAAAGATTGTTTTGAACGCAGAAATTTTGAAAATAATTCAATCTACGGCAAGTGCCTGGCAACGGTCCCGACGCGCGCCTGGAATAGAAGCACTTTTATTCCCGAGGCGGGAGATTCCATAAAAATCATTGCCCGGAAAAACATTTTTGGCACGATTAAAATATACAAAATCGTAAAAACCGATTTTCTTGAAACATACAGACCCAAACAGCGGGCTCTATACGAAGAACATTTCAGGAAACTTGGAGAGGCCCTAGACAAAAGAGGGGCTTTAGAAAAAGGCATGAGCGTTGAAGAATACCGCGAATCCAAAAGAGAAGAAACCATCCGCTATGCCATGGAAGAACTTGGGATGTCCAGAGAGGAAGTCATCAAAAATGGTATGCATGAATGGGGATATGGATCTATTCATAACGAAGCGCGAAGACGGAAATTAATCGCAGAATTAGGCAGAGAAGCAACTCACGAGGACGTCTTGGAAGAAGACAGAAAGATAATGCAGAAAGTAGCATCAAATTATCCCAACCAGGAATGTCTTGAACCTTATGAGATTGAGGAATACGGAGAAACAGGCACTCTTCCCGAGAACAGACTATTACATCTTAATGGATGTACCAGTTGCTATATTCAAGCATCCATTAATAGAAACAATTGGGTTCTAACCCACACTCCGCCCGGACCGGAATGTTTTTCAAAAAATGAACTCCATATTATTCACGAAACCGGAACACTTCCAAAAGAAAGACTCGAACACACAAAGAACTGCAAAAAATGCAAGTACGATTTTGATGTAAACAAAACCACTTATCTTGAACGCGTTGCGCCAATACCCCGCGAACATTGTCCCAGCATTGTTTTTACGCTTGACCCAAAGGATATTAAGGCGTTTTACGCCAGAAAGGCCGAACTGTTAAAGTTATAAATTAAAAATTGCCGCCGGATTTAGCCCCGCGGTTTTTTTATACAAAGTACTTTATAATTTTGTGGCGTGAACAAAAACATTCTAATATTCTCCTTCCAGAGGCGGGCAGGCAAGAATATTAGAATGTTTTTAGGAACTTTTTTTGAAGCGTGGAAACCGAAAGGATGATGGACACAATTTGCTCAAAGGGCATAAATCACAACGAGGGTCTTTGGCGGTACAAATAGCGCGGCCGTGGTCAATCAAACGATAAGTTGTTTTGAACCATTCTGATTTTGGCAAAAGTTTCATTAAATCCTGTTCAATTTTTACGGGGTCATCTTTTTCAGTCAGACCGAGCCGTTGGGAAAGACGGCGAACATGAGTATCAACAGCAATCCCCTCAACCACGCCGTAGGCGTTTCCCAAAACCACATTAGCGGTTTTTCGCGCAACCCCTTTCAGAGTTAACATTTCCGGCATGGTGCGCGGGAGTTTACCGCCAAATTTATCACGGATAATTTTTGCCGTTTCCAGAATATTTTTTGCTTTGGCGCGATAAAACCCAGTTGACCTAATCATTTTTTCAAATTTTTTCAAGGGAAGCGCGGCAAAATCTTCGGCAGTTTTATACTTCCTGAAAATCAGCTTGGTTACTTCATTCACTTTTTTATCAGTACACTGGGCAGATAAAATAACGGCAACAAGCAGTTGAAAGTTGTTGCCGTAATTAAGAGCGATTTTAGCATTGAGATAGGTTTTATCCAAAGCCCTTAAAATATTTTGCGCGCGTTTTTGCTTTTGAAAAAAAACTTTCTTTAAATCTTGCATAATAAAACATACTGCTTAAAGAGGCGGTTTATTTACCCTTTCCAATTTTTTCAGAATTAATAATTCTTTTCGTTAATTTCGAGATTATACTTCTCTTTATCAATTTTGGAATTATAATTCTCTGCTTGTCGGTCCATCATACTACGCATAGCATCCTCAAGGTTGGCAATTTGTGCTTCTATGGCCCTTCTTTCAGCATCATCTTTTGCTATATCCAGCTTTTTATTTAATTCAGCTATTTCTATTCTAATAGCTTCGGGTTTTAATTTTTCATTAGACCTGTTGCTTAATAATTTTTTGGGAAAATTTGATGCAAAAAACCCTTATTTTAAGCCACTACTTTTTTAAAAAAACGGCTAAAATCTTAATAAGCAACAGGTCTATTTACTAATGGCATTTTTTCCATATATTTTTTGAAAAAATAATTACGTTATCGACCTTTAAAATACAAAAAATATTACCGGCTATTAATAAGACCATTTATTGCCGCACGTGTTTCCGGTCCAATCATTCCGGTTTCTTCAATCCCACGCGATTTTTGGAATGCCTTAACTGCCGATTCGGTTGCCGGACCAAAAACTCCCGTAACGTTATCCGCAGTTACTAATCCCTGAGAAACCAAAAACTCCTGAAGAATTTTTACTTCTCCGCCTCGATACGTAATTTTCAAAAATAATGTGAGTTTCTTTTCTGATACCACGGCAGTTGTATTAAGAGGCGTAACTGCCGGCGCCTGACTGGAAACCGGCGGATTAATAATTGCAGCGGCCGGAATCGGCAACCCGTTAATAATCGCCCGGGTTTGCGGACCAACCGCGCCCAACGATTCAAGTCCTTTTGATTTTTGAAATGCCTGCACAGCGCCTCTCGTAACCCGGCCGAAATATCCCGTAGCATTATCTGGCGAAAGAAAACCGTTTTTAGCCAAATATTCCTGCAAAAATTTAACTTCCGGCCCGGACATATACAATTTCAGATATTTTGTAATACTGGTTACGGTTTTTGCTTCAACAACTGAAGCTGTTTTTTCCGGCAGAGAGGCGGGCGGGGACGCGGCCGGAGGCGGGGAAACTGGTTGAGGCGAAAGCATTGATAAACCAATAGCGGCAACCGGCTTCGGCTTAGGGGTGCCGACAGACATATCCATAACGGTTTTGACGTCAATATATTTAAACTGCGTATTATACTTCCCCTCAATATTCAACAGATGTCCGGTTTTTATATTGGTGTAATTCAAGTCCAGTTCATCCGCCCCCGTTACTTTCGAGCCCTCATCCATAAAAACGTTCCATTTTGTTCCCCAAACCGAAATAGTTAAAAAATTATTGTTGGTACTGGAAACAGGAGCGAGTTCAATGCGAAAATTACCGTCATTATCAATATGGAGTTCTTCGGCGAAAACCCAAGAAATAGAAGTTAAAACAGCAATAATAAATAAAATAATGGTCTTATTCATACTTTATGTAATATACCATATTAAAATTTGCTGACAAGTTTCTGAACACGCCAAAATCTTACACCGGCCCTTGTTGTTTTTTTAACCGGCTCCGCATCTTTTCTTTCCTTGAATTACGAAACTCCCCGAATACTGTCGTTGCGAGGAGCGAAGTGGTACGGCAATACATTATTCAAGGGCAGAGATTGCTTCGCGGATGGATTCGATAAACTCACCACAGGGTTTATCCTGAGCGAAGTCGAAGGGCTCGCAATGACGCCGAAAATGCATATTTTATAATTCAAGGTTTCTTGGAAACTGCCGGAACTTTTTCAGGCAATAAATCTTTAAAAAAACATTCTAATATTCTTGAGAATATTAGAATATTTTTTGCTAACTTTTTATGAATTTATTGCAAAGTTTCATAAAAAACCAGCGTCTTATCAAACTAATTTTAAAAATTCTTTCTCGTAATCATCCACCATTTGCTCCACGCTGAATTTTTTTTCCACATGGGCCCGGCAATCACTTCTGTCAATCAGATCAATTTTCTTTACCGCTTTTACCATTTCTTCAACCGTATCAACAATAAAACCGGTCTTGCCGTCAACAATCACTTCAGGAACGGAACCGCGGTTAAACGCGATTACCGGCGTTCCGCAGGCCATTGATTCCGTCATTACCAGCCCAAACGGCTCTTCCCATTTAATAGGAAATAGAAATGCCTTGGCGTTTCTATATATAGAAGCAACTTTTGGATATGGCAATAATCCGAGATAACGGATATTTTTTCCCAAATTGGGCTTAATTTTCGTATGCCAGTATTCATCTTCCGTATGTCTGCCGACAATAATCAATTTTTCTTTAAGGCGCTTGGCAACCTGAATAGCTTCATATATGCCCTTGCTTTCGGCAATTCTGCCTGCCGTTAAGAGATACTTTTTAGGTTTGGAATTAAAAGAGAATTTCCTAAGGTCAATGCCGTTATAAATTATTTTTCTAAATAATTTCGGGGCGGAAACAACCTGATTGCGGCTGATTCCGATAAAATGAAACTGGGGATAACGTTTTTTAAATTCGGAAAAAACATAGCCATAAAAAGGGCTTAACGGGGCATTCAGAGTAAATACGGTGGGAGTTTCAGAAAGTGCCGCCAACGGTAAGGGGCGCAATCCTATGAGATTGATATAAACAATATCAAATTTTTTCTTAAGAACCTCCCTATACATTCGGGAAAGAAGCAAATAATCATACTCTTCAATTATTCCTTTTCTGTCCAGGAGCTGCTGATAAAAATTTTCGCGACGCAATTTTGAAAGCGGCTGATAAAACCGCGAAAGTTTTTTATTTTCAGCCAGGGAAATAAGTCCGTCGGAAACTAGCTTTGCCCCGGTCTTTGAATCCGAACCGGCAAAAAGAGTCACCCGGTGCCCCCTTTTTTTCAAAACCTCGGCAATATAATAAGTTAGCCAAAGAGGGGCATAAATGTCTTTCATGGCGGGAGTCGGAGGAATGGAAAATTCCGTCGCGCAAAAAATAGCGATTCTCAAAGACTTTTTGGAGACGTTTTTTTTCATTTTTAATTATGTCTGATTATTTTACGATAAACCTTTTCATATGAATCAACCATGCGGGGTATGGTAAAATTTTCTTCCGCCCATTTCCGGCACGCTCTCCTGTCTATTCTGCCGATAACGCGAACCGCCCCGACCATCTCTTCAAGGTTACGCACCACATACCCGGTTTTATTATGAACGACAACCTCCGGCACGGAACCGCGATTAAACGCGATTACCGGCGTTCCGCATGCTTGAGCCTCGGCCATCACCAGTCCAAACGGCTCATTCCAACTAATGGGATATAAAAGCGCTTTGGCATTTCGTAAAAAATTAACCTTTTCTTTGTCTCCCACCTCGCCGATATAGCGCACATCCGGACCCAAGCGCGGCTGAATTTCCTTAAAAAAATATTCTTTGGCAACGGGGCTGTTGATATCAACCCGGCCGGCTAATCTTAAGGGCATCTTTAATTTTTGCGCGGATAGAATTGCTTCCCGCGCTCCCTTATTGGGGTCAAACCGGCCGAGCCAGGCAAGATATGTTCCGGATGCCCCCTTAAAGGCGAAATCATTGATATCAATACCGTTATAAACAACGCCGGCAAAATTAATACCAAGGTTCTTGGCCAAATTCTTATGGGAACGGCTTAATGCTATATAATTATTGCCGCGATACTTTCTGAAAACAGCCCATCTGTCTTTGTCCCTAGGCAAAGGAAACGGGTCGTGCACGGTGGTCACTACCGGAGTATCCGTAAATTTGGTAAAAAAATTGGAAAGACAGGTGTTATTTTCATGGACCTGGATAATATCAAAATCTCTTGCTCTTTCAAAAGCGGCGGAAAAATTAAAAAGAGGAAAAACGCAATGCCCCCATCTTATGGGTTTTTTATAAAGCCGTTCCCGAAAAAGAGATTTCGGCCATCCCGCAACCAATCGGGCCGAGGTCTTGGTATCGCCCGAAGCAAAAAGCGTAACTTCATGCCCCCTTCTTACCAATTCTTCGGTAAGATAATGAACAATCCGTTCAACCCCGCCGTATTTTTTAGGAGGAATGGCAAACCAAAGAGGGGCAACTTGCGCGATTTTTAATTTTTTTCCTGAATATGCCATGTATTTTATTTGATTACTCTATTTCATGGAAAGCATATTGAGCAAGGCCCCGCTTGACCATGCATGGGGGTAACAGGCGCCCGGAATTTCCACCACCGTTTTGCCGACTACGGCATAGTACTCGGGAATTTTTTTCATTCTGCGGTATGCTCTCTTAAGACCGTTTACAACTCTATTATACTCTTTCCAATGACGCGTCTTTTTAAGCCCCTCGGCTATGACCCAGTTATCATGCGGCCATACGGAACCCAAATGATAACTGAAGGGATTAAAATCTTTTTCCAGTTTAGAATGCGTGCGAATGCCGTAAGGAGTGAAAAGGTCGCTTTTGAATAACCGCTTTACCACCAAATCGGCGTGAACCTTATCCAAAATGCCGGTAAAAAGCAGATGACCGGGGTTGGAAGTAACCGCTTTTCTTTTTTTTCCGCGGCCGTCAAGCGCCAAAACAAAATATTTTTCTTTTTTGAGCCAAAATTTTTTTAAAAACCGTGTTTTTAAATGTTCGGCTTCTCTGACTAATTCCAAAGTACGCTCTTCGCTTCCCGCCAGATGAGCAGTTTCGCGCAGGGCCGCGTAAACATATCCCTGAACCTCAACTATAGCCACCGGCGGCAGAATGCGCAAATGGTCGCGCCTGCCGTCTTTCCAGCCCTGATGAAAATCTCCCCCCCTGCTCGTGCAGCGGTAGCGAAAAAAATCATCTTTATTTTTCGCGTGAATTTTTTTAAGCATAAAATCCTGCGCCTGCCGGATATTTTTGATATGCTTTTTTAAAAAACCGGCGTCATTGGTTTTTTCAAAATATCTCATAAAAAGCAGAAGATAGAGCGGGGTTGCGTCAGCGGAACCGTAATAAGGCATGCGAAAATAAGTGTGCGGAACTTTAGATTGGGGGCCGAAATACGCTTCGTGAATTATTTTTCCCGGCTCCTCCTCGGTTGCCAAATCATTTTTTTTACCCTGAAGTTTTGATAAAACCGCGAGCGTTGCCCGGGCAACGGAAGGGTTGTAATCAAGAGTTTGCCAAGCAGAAATTATTGAATCTCTGCCGAACAAATAATTGAACCGCGGGATTCCGGCATTAAAATATCCTCTTTTATCCCGCAGCAAGGACAAATCATGTAAAAAATTCCGGCGCGCCAAGCCGATGAACGGCAAATGTTTTTTTCTGCTTCTATTAAGGAGGTGGAATACCGGTTCAATCATCGCAATGAGAATCTTTTCAAGTTATTTTTAACAACCTATTTTGGTTACGTTTCCAACTAATTACCTATAATTTTTGCGAAGATTTCTTCATATTTATCAACCATCTGTTTGATGGTAAATTTTTCTTCCACAATTTTGCGGCACGCCTTTCGGTCAATGGTTGAAACGCGTTCTATTGCCTTAATCATCTCCTCCGGCGTATCCACAACAAAACCGGTCCTCCCGTGTTCTACAATTTCCGGAACCGACCCTTTGCGAAACGCGATAACCGGCGTGCCGCAGGCCATTGCTTCTATCATAACAAGGCCAAACGGCTCTTGGCGGTCAATCGGAAAAAGGAGGGCTTTCGCGTTTTTCAACAATTCAACTTTTTCCTGAAAATTCACTTGCCCGCGAAAACTTATATGTTCGTCATTAAGGCGCGGCTGAATTTCATGCAAAAAATAAGACCACTCGGCGTTCCCGGCGCTATTTCCCGCAATAACCAGTTTTTGTCCGGCGACTTTGGCCACCTCAATAGCGGTAAGTATGCCTTTTTCCCTGTTAAGACGGCTTAAATACAAAAGATAGCCGCCGGGAGAATCGTTAAATTCATAACGGCCGGGGTCAATGCCGTTATAAACCATGCCGCATACGGGAACGCCCAACTCTTCCATGCTTTTTTTATGGTCCTCGGAAATCGCCACAAATTTAATTTTATTATACTCCTTCATTGCTTCGGCGTATTGCTTGTCCACCGGCCGATGAACCGTGGTTAAAAACCGCGGACAATCAAGGCGGAGCGAAAGCGGAAACATAAAGAAATTAAAATGGTTATGGATTATATCGAACTCATAAAACCGGTCAAAAACCGCTTTGACCATGCGCATAACCGGCGCATGCGGATTTTTTAATTCGTGGTCGAGCCAAATTGCTTTTTCGGTAACTGGAACGAACTTTGCGGATGTTTTTGAATCACCCGAGGCAAACAAGGTCATGTCATATCCGCGCCTTACCAATTCTTCCGTAAGTTCATAAAGCATAAGCTCAATCCCGCCGTAGGTTTGCGGCGGTATAGGAATCCACAAAGGAGCGATTTCTGCTATGCGAAGTTTTTTTGACATATTATTACCGCTAATTAAATTTCTATTTAATGGAAAAAGACAGGAACGCTTCAATGATAATAAAAACCAAGGCAATAAGCAAAAGAAAAAAGCCGAAAGAGCGCGCGATATAACCTTTTACCATACATATCAATTGAATTAACACAACCAGAAACGCGGTAAGCAAAAGGCCGAAAAAAACCCGGCTGGGCTCGACAATTTCAACGGGACGGATTACGGCCACCATGCCGAGCACCAAAGAAAGATTAACAATAATGCTTCCCAAAGCATTGCCAAAAGCCATTGATTTATGGCCGAGAAAAACCGATTTTATTCCAAAAATGGTCTCAGGAAGAGTGGTTCCAATCGCAACAATTATCCCGATAAAAAACAAAGGCAGAGAAAAAACTTGGCTTAATAAAACACTTTTAGAAACGACAATATGGGAACTTATTAAAAGGACAAGCGCTGCTGCGGCAAATTTTCCCAAATTTTTCATGAATTCGCTTAAAGTTGGTTTTTCCTGACCCCCGCCGTCAACAACCGGAGTTTCGCGTTCCTGATTAAACAAATAAACCAGATATCCGCCAAAAAAGAAAAGCAGTAAAAATCCGTCATAACGGCCTAAGGAGCCGTCTAAAAAGAGCAGTACCGGCAATAACAGGAAACCAAGCGTTACCTGAATGTCTTCTTTTTTTATCACCCGAGCAAAATCCAATTTTCCCGCAAAAATTACGGCCACGCCCAAAACCATGGTGGCGTTTAAAACATTGGCGCCAATAACATTACCGACGGAAAGCGTTGGCGTATTATTTATGGCGGAAGATAACCCGATAAAAAATTCCGGAAGAGAAGTCGCGAACGCGACCAGCACAAAAGAAAGCGCGTATTCGCTCATTTGCAAAAAACGACCTATCAAAGTGAGAGAACGTACCATAATTCCGCCGGAATAAAAAAGGGCGAGCAGGGCAATAAAAATTATGCCTAAATCAAGGATAATCATAATGAAAATTTAAAACCTGCTATAAGTATAGCAGGTTCTTAAAATTTGGGCTATTTTTTGTATCATCGCGCCCCCGCTTGCCTACCAGCCGAAACCTCGGCGCGGGCGGAGACTGGAGAACTTTTTAACGACTCATGTGGATAACTCGCTATTTTACACTTTCGATTTATTTTCTATAATATCACTATGCTGACAAAAAGACAAAAACAAGCCCTTGATTTTATAAATAACTATCAGGGGCGGAAAGGATATGCCCCCTCTCTTCACGAAATACGCAAAAAATTAAAACTTTCGTCGGTTTCAACGGCTCATTTTCATGTTTCCAAACTCCGTGATTTGGGGTATTTATCAAAAGAAGAAAATAAGCCGCGCTCTATTGAAGCATTGGGCCGCGAAACAATGGTTAAAATTCCGCTTTTGGGCACTATTGCCGCCGGACAACCGATTGAAGCAATCCGCCAAAACGAATTTATTGCTTTTCCTAAGACAAAAATGCCTAATGGTGGAAATCTTTACGCCTTGCGCGTAATGGGCAATAGCATGATTGATGAAAATATCAAAGATGGGGATGTCATCTTGATAAAACAGCAGGATATTGCGGAAAATGGAGAACGAGTTGTTGCTTTAATAGAAAATAACGAGGCGACGCTAAAGAAATTTTATAAAGAACAAGGATATATTCGTTTACAACCGGCAAATAAAACTTTTGAGCCGATTATTATTAGAAAAGACCGCGATATTAAAATTCAAGGTGTTGTAATTGATGTTATTAGAAATGAGGAAGAGTTACAGGCAGAAGAAATTACAATAGCTAAAAAAAGAAAGAAGGAAAGAAAATTACCGCTCAATCAAATAATTTTGGGAGATGCCATTCAGGAACTAAAGAAACTCCCTGATGAAAGCTGTGATATTGTCATAATTGACCCGCCCTACAATATCGGCAAGGACTTTGGAAATAATACAGACAAACGAGGACTTGAAGAATATGTGGAATGGTGTAAAAGTTGGATAAACGAAAGCATAAGAACCCTAAAACCAAATGGAACAATGTTTATTTACGGTTTTAGTGAAATTTTGGCTTATCTTTCTGTCGAAATTCCAATACAAAAGAGGTGGTTGATTTGGCATTATACAAATAAAAACGTTGCTTCGCTTAATTTCTGGCAGAGAAGCCACGAAGCTATAATTTGCGCGTGGAAAAATAAGCCAATTTTCAATAGAGATGAAGTTAGAGAACCATATACAGACGGCTTTCTAAAAGGAGCCGCCGGAAAGGTAAGAAAAGGAACCTTGGGAAGATTTAGCAGTAGTGGCCTAGAAACTGTTTACAAAGCTCATGAGGGCGGAGCTTTACCGAGAGATGTTATAAAGATTCCTGCTCTTGCCGGCGGAGCCGGAATGACCGAGAGATGGTTTTTGTGCAAAACTTGTGATGACGTTTACGAACCACGACAACTAAAAAATCATGACAGGCATGAAATAATGAAACATCCTACACAAAAACCACTCGAACTATCTAAGAAATTAATAAAATCCGCTATGCCAAAAAAAGATGGCGTTGTATTAGTGCCTTTCGTCGGTACCGGCTCGGAATGCGCGGCGGCAAAAGAATTAGGACAATCATATATTGGTTTTGAGATTAATCCGGATTATATAAAAATAGCCAAAAAAGCTATTTCTTCTATACACGAAATACCAAAACTTTTATAATTTATTTTATAGTTTTAATATCGTCTAAACTTATATATTTAGACAATCTTTTGTTATAAATAAACAACTGTTCCAGTAATATTTTTTTATCTTTCCCTGGCGGAATAATAACTGAAAATCCCCACTCTATTAACTTTTCTATGCCAATATTTTGAGTTGAACGACTTCCCTTTTTTCGATTTTTAACCCTACTAAGCAAATATTTTCCTAATTTATTACTTTTTCCAAAAACAACAAATTGCAAATCACTTGCCCCCTTCCAAACTGCGACTGCGGTAAATAATTTTTTATTTGAAAAAGCTTTAGCTTTTTCTGTATTAGTATCATTCCATGTACCGCCCCATCTTTTAGCAGATAAACTACATTGCTTTACTTCAAGAAATTCCCCAGTTTTACTTCTTTTGGCATCAAAACCGTGTTTTTCAGTATTAATAAAATCAAAACCCAAATAACTTGAAACAATGGCATCTCTTATAGAATTTATAGTCGTATCAGTATCATGAATATCAAATTTATCCTGAAATTCAGATAATTGCCGCAAAGCTAATAATCCTAGTTGCTTAAACTCGTTTGAAAGTGGCTTGAATTTTCCTTTTTCAAAAATGTCCATAAAGCAATAATACCGCAAACAATAATGATTTTAAAACCATCAATTTTTATTACTGTTTTTGTTACTGTAACTTTTTTCATCATTAAACTCCGCAGCCGGCTCCCCCGGCCTTGGCTTTGGGCACCAGGCCCAAATTTGCCAATTTTTCGCCGACATTTTTTCTCCAGCCGCTGGATGAAGAAAAATCCTTACCCATGACTATTTTAGGGTCAACTTTTTCCCAATCAATATTTTTTACCGCTTTGAAATAAACCGCGGTTTGAATATAATTTTGCGGAAACCAAAAAGAATTGAAAGCAAGCGCTTCGCGGTATAATTCGTCCTCGGTTAAACCCTGCGAAGCGCCGAGTTCCAAAAGACCCAAAAGGGCCGAGCCGTGATTACAATCCTGAAAAAAAGTGGAATTATTACAGCAAGGACGATAAGTATTTTTTGCGACTTTTGTTGCCAATTCTTCCTGGGCGCGAGTCAGCTCAACAATTTTAAATTTATTAAAATATTCTCCTCCATTTTCCGCTTTGCCCAAGGTCCAGCCGCCAGTGGAAGCAAAATTGAAAAGAGATTTTCCAACTACGGGACTTTGCTCGTTGGTTGACATTTGATTCGCCAAACCAAGCGGCCAAAGCAAATTTATATATAAATTAGCATTATCCCTTGTCAAAACAATAGGTTTTGAAGATGGCTCCGCCAAAATATTTTTTAATTCTTTAGGCATGCCTCCCCTATCTTTATAAAGTTCTTCAAATTTCCGCGAATCTATAACACCATTTTCAACAAGTTTGATTATGCTCCCACCCAGATAAATTTTGCTCCTGAAACCGGCCTGCGGCAGAACTCTCTCGGTTGCCCAATCAAAAAGCTGACTATCTTCAACATTGATAGCTTTAGCGTTTAAAAAATATTGGGCAATTATAGGGTCACTCTTAACCATGTTCCAAGATAAAAAAACTAAAAAAGAAAACGCGGCCAAAAGAAAAATTAGCCACGGCCTGTCCGAGTCCTTAAACGAAAAATTGTGAGGAGCCGGACATTTTTCCCCGTCGCATTTATGTTTTTTCAAAGCGCTAATGGCCAGCCACGAGGAAAAACCCATAAGCCCGAAAGAAAGGGCCTTTAATTCAAGGCCGGCCAAAGGAAACACGGCCAGCCCTCCTGCAATGCCGATAGCCGCCAAAATAGTTGAACCGCAAATAGGACAGGCCGAAGCCACAACGCCTAAAAGGGTTCCTAACCCGGTTCCGGCCTGCTCCCCCGCTTTCCAACGGAAATTTGGTTTGCCGTATTTTCTCCACCCATGAACCAAAAGAACGACATTAAACCCAAAAATAACTATGGCCCCGGCGGTAAAAACAAAATACAGCCATAAATACAATGGCTCATTTTTGGTGTTATTAACCAAACTGGTAATGCTTGAATCCACGCTCAAAACAACGTAAAAAATAAAAAATAGCGCCAAAGAAGCAGTAACGCCGATAAGCGAGTAAAAAATTCTCGTCAGCGAACGGATGTCATTTTTGCTTAGTTTTTGCTCCATTTGCAAATAATTATTCTTCGAGTGAAATCGAGAAGTTAACCTTAATGTAAAATTCTCGACAAGCTCGAATAATAACATTTTTTAGTTTTTGAAATGTGTTCTAATGTCCTTCCTCTCCCCCGCAGCCATCGGATAAATTCCAAACTTCGGTAATCTGCTCCCCACTAAAATTATAATGGCGAATGAGAAATTTTGCCAGTCCCCCGTAAACAAACCATCTCCAGCATTTGCAGCAGCAGGGACCCTTTTCGCTTGAGTTTTGCATGGCGTAGTCGTACGCTTTTTGTTCTTCAATCGTCAATTCCAAGTCGTAGTAAGACAAAAGTTTTTTAGCCAAACCAGCGTCAACATCATAGGGGTCATCGGGAATTTCAGCTATATTCTGCCGGGCAACAGATTTGAATTTATGTAATCCCTCAACCTGTTCGGAATATCTATGCAAACTCATGGGACTGCAACACGAACCTCGAATCCGTTCACTATCGGGCATAGAAAAAATAGAATTTCTGAAAGAGGCCGAGCAGGCAGAATTCCCGTTTTGGGAAAGATAATTAAATTTTTCAACAACTGCCTGACTTATGGAATTTAATTTTCTTTCATCTTGATGCACTTGCCGCGAAAAATCAAAAACCTTGCCCGAAGGAGCAAAGTATATATAAAGCACTACAACCACAACCACTCCGCCGGTTATTGCTAATGAAAAATTTTTGTTCATTAGACCTGTTGCTTATTAAGATTTTAGCCGTTTTTTTAAAAAATTAGTGGCTTAAAATAAGGGTTTTTTGCATCAAATTTTCCCGAAAAATTATTAAGCAACAGGTCTATTATTTTAATTTCATTTCCTTACTATTTTAAGCAACACATTCTTTTATCAAACGCCGTGTCAGTTCTTTGGGAAGGCCGATTACGCTATCCGGCGCTCCTTCAATTCGCTCCACATAATTTTCCAAAAGCGGATGAATGGTGGAAAATCCTCCGGCCTGATGAAAAACGTCTCCGGTGGCAAGATATTTTTGCACCAATTCTTCCGGAATCGGCTTAAACCAAACTCGGGCAATATCAACTCCTTCTACCCGTTTCCCGTTAGAAGTGTTTATCACAACCACGGCTGTAACGGTTTCAGCCGGATATCTGGTATAACTTGTAAGAAATTCACGGGCTTCTTTTTCATTTTCCGGCTTTTCTCTTATTTTACCCCGCCAAACAACAACCTGATCGGAAGTTATTAAAATAGCATCTTCGGCAATTTTAGGAATAACGGCATCGGCCTTGGCATGAGCCAAAGCAAGAGTTAATTTTACCGGGTCATCCATTCTAATTGATTTTTCATCAATATTCGGGGGAATAACTTCAAAATCATACCCCATTTCTTCCAAAATTTTTTTTCTGCCTTTGGATTGCGAACCTAAAATTATTTTCATAATTTGTCTACTTCTAATCTATTTTTTATAATTCGCACTCTGTCGATTTGATTAGAACCGACTTCTTCCATATGAAAAACCAACTCGTTTATTTCAATAATTTCATCTTTATCGGGAATCTTGCCTATTTTTTCAAGTAGATATCCGTTTAAGTTTTTGCGCGATTTTAAAGCTGTATTGAAAAAGTGATTAATTGACGTTATCCGTGTTTGGCCATGGGCTATAATCTCATTTTTAGCAACACGCTTAATCAACTTCGGCGCCACGTCTTTTTCATCTATAATTTCTCCAACCAATTCCTCAAGCACATCCTCAAGCCCCACAACGCCGACCACGTTTCCGTATTCACTTACCACTACAGCCAAATGAGACCTATTCTCCTGAAAATCCCTTAAAAGATCATCACCAAGTCGCGTTTCCGGAACAATCATCGGCTTATGAACATACATTTTTATAGTTTTATCCAAATCACCATCAGTAACCGCTTTCAAAAGATCCCGCTGATGCGCAAACCCTATAATATGATTAGTATCGCCTTCAAATACCGGAATGCGGGAATGTTTATAATTTTTTACAGTATCAATAACTTGCCGCAATGTTTTATTTCCGTCAATGAAGGTAACGAAGGGCTTGGGAGTCATCATATCTCTGGCGGTTACATCATTCAAACGAAAAACCCGTTCAATAAGCTCGGCTTCTCCGGGCTCAATAGTGCCTTCTTTCATGCCCACATCCGTAAGAAGAGAAATTTCTTCTTCGGACGTTGTAAATGGAGAAACTCCGCTCGTAAATGGATTGGCAATAAATTCTATGACCCAGATAATCGGAGACAAAATAAAAGTTAACCAGCGCAAGGGCACGGCGGCTATTGGAAATATAATCTGGCTCCAGCGCTCACCCGCGTTTTTAGGAATAATTTCCGAAAAAATTATTGTAAGGAAAGTAAGAATACCGGAAAAGATTCCTATTCCTCTGCTGGAAAATTGTTCCGAAGCATAAGAGCCGACCGCAATACTACCACCGATATTTACCACGGCCGAAAGAATAACAAAAGCGGCAATGGCCTTAAACGGTTTTTCCCTGATTTCAAGAGCGGCTCTCGCCAGCCGATTTCCTTTATTGGCGGATAAGCGCGCTTTGGTCAGGGAATACGAAAAAAGGGATGCCTCCACCAAAGAAAGTATCCCGGAACAAATAACCACGCCTGAAGCCAAAATAATTAAATTAGCCATTGTTTATCAGTATATCTCATTCCAAACGATACTTCAACCGCATGCTCTTCTATTTTTCACCAACCAAAATCATGTTGGTTGGAGGATATTCTTCAGGAATTAGTTTCCCGTTTTTTAACGTATAAAGGGACGCCCTGCCCCGGTATTTTTTTTCGATAATATACGGATTTTGAAAAGCTCTGGAGCCATTTACAATCTTAAAACCTGCTTTCTCAAGAATTTCTTTCCATTGCACAAAAGAGTAAAAACCGAATTCCTCATGAAGTTCGCTATCCCAGTTATCAACGAAAGTCATTTTACTTATATATTCATACGCGTCGCGAAGTGAAAGTTTTATGAACTTTTTCTTTCCGATGGCTACCTTTGAAAAAAGGATTTTTCTCGGCTTAAATTCATTCGCAAAACGGAAAAATTTCGCATAGGTAGAAAGTTCGGATACATGCCCATCAACTTTCCCGTCTTTTTCGGCAAGTTCCATTAAAACCGCCTTTTGCGGTTTATCCGGTCCCACAACATCACGAATAATAATGCGTCCAAAAAAGTCCAGCTGGGTATAGGTATGATTGATTAGATTATGCAAAGCTTTTCTGCCCAAATAAGAATAAATTTCGTGAAAAACCGAAGAATAAATGAAAGTATTGATGCTTTGGGGCTTGAAGTTTTGTTCAAAAATATTTCTCCGGTAAAAAAATACGAACGGCGTCGCGTATTCCCGCATTCGGGCAAATTCATAAAACTTCCTGGCGGCTTCAATGCCGATAATATCCGACTCGCTGAATTCTTGGGCAAGAAGGCGAATTAGGGAACCGGTAGAACAGCCGGCATCAACAATCTTGCCTTGAACCACAAAAGGCCTTATGTCTTCAAATTTCAATTTAACGATATTATCCATCGACTGCGCGTAAGTATCATAGTTTCTTGTTTCAGTAATATCGGCGTCTTCACCCAAAAGCGAGTCCTGAAACAATTCCTGAATAAGGTATCCCAATCCGTACTGAAGGTATATTTTTTGAGTTGCCTTGGAAGCATGTTTTTTCCAAAGAGAATCTTCCCTCCATTTTTTTCCTGAGGCCACAACCAAATCTATAACTTCGAAGGGACGAAGCGAAGCATATTTTTCTTTCTTTTCGTCCCAAAGCTCAACCGGATAATTTTTAAAACCGAGTTTTTTGAAAAGGCGGATGACCGGCGGGGTGGAACAGGCCAATACGGTATTTTTAGGAGAAAGCCGTACGCCATGCTGATAGTAAACTTGCCTCAAGATATAACTTGCGAATTTATCGGTTTGTTTTACATCGGGAATGGGATAAACAAGGACTTCGCATGGCAGATCTTTACCCAAAAAACTTATGGCCATGGCCCTTAAATAAAGCGGAACGGGGTTTCTCCTAGTATTTTCGTGGTTTGAGGACGTTACCGCAAAAATTATTTTTACCGTTCTCCCTAACCCCAATTTCTTGGCAAGATTTCTCAAATATTCCGACTGAAAATTAGTCAGCATATGGTGACGGCCCGGAAAAAGAATGTATATGACTGATTCATCGCTCATATAGAATTTATTAATATTACTCCATGGCACTTTTGCTTATACTTCTTTACTATTCCGCACGGCTTTCAAAAGGTATGTCGTGATGATAACGGCGACAAGTGTAATCAGTATGGCATAAAAAAACTTAGCAAAAAGGGAGTTGGAGCTAACCGGAAAAATATATTCAATTAACGACTTGATGGCCTCATTCCACGCAAGCCCCGCCACCAATCCGAATGCCGCGACGATATAACTTATCGTTTGCTCCCGGATTTGACGGCGCAATCCTTTTTCGTTTTTTTTATATTCTTCCATATAAATTTTACGTATTATTTAATACTTATTTAATACTACTGAAAAATTGCGTGCTTTATAAAATTCAGAATTGGGAATTAAGGAACCGCGTTTAATGCATATGAAGTTCCTCAACCGATTTTCTATACCGGCAGTAATCGCACTCGCGCGATTCTTCCGGCAACTTATCCGCGTCAAGGCATAACCGCGCCGCTTTAAGCGCGGATTCAACCCAGGCATCATTTCCGTTATAAGGTATGATTTTTATATTAAATTCCAACTTGCCGTCAAAGGCCTTTTTATCGGTTATGCCGTTGGCATAAACGAAATAAGCGGTATCTGAAACCAAATAACCGTTTTTCCTAAAAAGCCATTGGTATGTTTCAACCTGTCTTTTGTAACCCCCTTGCCATTCGGCATCCAAGGTAACTTCTCCTGATTTTGCCGTAGCCTTATAATCAACAACCGATAATTCTTTGTCCGGATTTACCCATACGTCATCAACCGCTCCTGTAACAATAAAATTAGTGGATTTGTGCAAATACTGGACACCCTTGAAGGTATCACGCCATTCATTAATGCTTTCGTGGTTAAAAGGAACCGCGTCAATGCCGTATTGCTTCATCAAAGGATGTTGGGTTTTTCCGGCACGATGAATATCAAATTCCTTTTTCAAAAGCGAGTCCACCGCAGAATTAAGAGAAAAAGGGAAACCGGGAGGACGAGCTACCCCAAGCCGCCGGTCAAGATAAAAACAGCGCGCGCATTCCAAAAAAAGGTCAATTTTTGACCGGCTCAATTTGAACGGTTTTTCCGAATTCGGGTCAAAAAGATTCCGCGTTCGTTTTGGGTTGTAATATTCGGACATAATTATTTATTAGACCTGTTGCTTAATAATTTTTTGGGAAAATTTGATGCAAAAAACCCTTATTTTAAGCCACTAATTTTTTAAAAAAACGGCTAAAATCTTAATAGGCAAGACAGGAAAAAAAGTTTTTGGAAATGATTCGGGAGCGGCGTGTTTGGTAATATCGGCAATAACAAAATTTTCATCAATCCAGATTATATCAATCGGAAAATTCATTTCTTTCATCCAAAAAGAATAGCGGTAAGAACTGTCAAAAATAAAAAATACTCCTTCGTTTTCCGCGAGCGACGGCCTGCCGGACAACCCCATTGTTCTTTTTTCGGCCGTATCGGCAATGTCCACTTTTATGCTAATATCGTTAATTACAACCGAATCGCGCCGGAAAAAAGCCGTATCGCCGCGCGCGTCCTTATTACCGTTATTTTCAATTTTATTTGCGATAAAAAACAATATAAAAACCGTTAAAAAAATAAAAAATATTTTCTTGGTACTGGTCATAACCATTATTGCATAATAGCATAATTTATCTGTATATTCCATACTGTCAAAAGCACGCCGTAAAAACCATTTTGTCTTCTATCGCGTTAAAAATCCGGAATTAATAACATTGCCATACTTAGGCCATTTATGCGCAACGTTATTTGATTTGCCGATATTTTTATTGTAACATTTATTTAGCAGGAATTTACAGCCATACCGGAAAGAGCGATGAGTTCATTTAAAAAAGCGTTAATTATCCTCATTCTTTATATGCTTCCGGGCTGCGCTATTATTAAAAATTTACCGGATAATAATACGGAGTTCAGGATTCATCCTTTGGGCATGCCTGTTTATAACCAAACCGGCTCGCCATTTTCGGAAAGCCAGTGGAACTTTAATTTTTTTATAATTGAGGGTGCTTATGAAGAATTCAGGGCGTGCGCGGGAATAATTAACAAGGATGCGGAAGAACGATTGCTCAAAACCCCGATTATAATTATTCCGGCCGAAAAGATTGACCTGCCAGGCGAAGAAGCAATAGCTTTTATCGACCTATACAATATGTTTATCCGCAAAGATTTTTTTGACGCGCCAACGCTTCGCCACGAATGGACGCATGTTTATCTTTACTTGTCGGGAAAATATATCTTAGGCGACCTATATCATAAGGACCCGTTCTTTAAAAAATGTTATGCCCATAATTAACGCCATGGCAAATAATAATCCATATTATCCCGTCAGCCAATCGCGCCCGACGGGATATTTTATTGTTTGTCCAGAATATCTCATCCAATTGTAAATGGGGCCATGCGGAACTCCATACTAATTTAAGTTCTGGACTAAATTTAAAAAAGGTATAATATTGAAATCAGTTTGTTGAAAATCTAAACGGGATAAAAATGCAAAAACGCGCTTTTGGCATTGAAACGGAATATTCGGTGGCATGCCTGGAAGAAAACCGCAAATTTTACACAAATATCAACATTTACGGACAAGTAGCCGGGTTTCTCAGGCGTGTTTTCCCATTGGATAAAGAGGCGCCTGATAAGCTGACTGAACTTCTTTTTTTCCCTCCAATCAAAGATAACGACCTATGGCTTGCTTCCAACGGGGCAAGATTTTATTTTGATATGGAAATGGCCGTTCCCGAATACTCAACGCCTGAATGCCAAAGCCCGAGAGAAGCGGTTATTCATAATTTGGCCGGCGACAGCATTGTAGAGGATATAAGAAAAGAGGCCTTACGCCGCGGCTTGCTTAATAATTATTCCGAAAACAAATTCAAGGATATTTTCGTGTTCAAAATGAATACCCATTTTAGCGAAGATATTCAAGACCTTCAGAAATCAGTGGGATGCCATGAAAATTATACCACCTTATCATTATCAGGATTTGAAATCCCCGCTTTTTCCGATTTTATGACGCCATTTTTGCTTTCGCGGCAAATTTTTGACGGTTCGGGCGGCATAAGATTGCAGAACAACAATGAATGGCAATATGTAATTTCACAACGCCCATTTTTTATTACCGACATGATAAGCTCGCAAACAACCGGCGGAGGGGGCAGGGGTTTTATCGCATTTAAAAACGAATTCAGCGAAGTGCTTTCCGGTCAAATTCGTTTTCACCTGCACTGCGGGGATTCCAATATGTCCCCGTGGGGAAAGTTCGTATCTTTAGGCGCCACTCATTTAGTGCTTAGGGCGTATGAAGAATACCGGGATAATAACTGGAAATACAAACCGCATCCTTCTCATTGCATAGAAGATTTGTATTCTCTTGCCCGAGACCCGACCCTTAAGTTTCCCATCAGAATACTTGAAGGAGATAGAGAAAAAAAGCTTTCCGCGATTGAAATTCAGAAAGAATATATTAATTTCGTGGAAAAATCTTTAAAAAACTTATCGGATATGGAATCGGACGCGCTTTCATCGTGGAAATCCACACTTAAAAAACTTGAATTGGGATATGAAGCGGTATCCCAAGAACTTGATTGGGCGATAAAATTGAATTTTATCAAGGAGCGTCTTGGCGGAAATTTGAACAGTCCTAAAACCAGGTTTGCTTCGGCCTTGTACCACGACATTTCCGAAAGAGGAATATATAATACCCTTTTGCGCTCAGGAGAAATTCTGCCGTTTTGCGATGCCGATGAAATAAAAAAATGCCGCATAACCCCTCCGCCGACAAGGGCGCAATTTCGCAGCCGTTTTCTAAAAATCCTGCTTGAAACAGGCAAATTAAATTATTCATATAATTTATGGGGCGGCTTTGGCAACTTCAGTACAATAATTTATATAAGAGACCCGTTAGATATGACTACCGAAGAAGGAGAAAATTTTTTGGAATCGTTAAAAATAATTCCATTAAAATCAAGCGAATAACGCAATGCTTCTATGAATATGAATCCTGTCATGACCCCCGCCCCAAAGGGCGGTTTTTTTATTCTCCTTCGCCGAATACCCAGCAGTTTTGCCTCGGGGATGAGGGCGAAGAGAATAATCCTCCGAATCATTGGCGAAGGAGGATATATCAAAGTAGTTATTCGGCTTCGGAAGAATGAAAATAAAGATACCCCGCAGCTCTGCTGCGGGGAGTACAAATAATTTTCATTTAATTCTATGACAACCGTTCCAATACTTCCCTTTTTTCCGCCTCTTGTATTCTCATTTTTTCAACCAAGCTCTTTATGGTTTCAATGGTTTTATCGTAAGTTACCCTATCAACTGGGTAAGGCGTCGCGTCTTTTCCTCCGTGGGCAAAGGAGTAGCGCGCCGGGTCTTCATAACTCGGCTTGGCGTTATAAATAAGTTCGGCAACGAGAGCAAGCGCCCGCACGGTTTTAGGTCCGACTCCTTCGGTTCGGACGAGCTCTTCATAGGTTTTGGGCTTGTTCTGCGACAATTTATACAGAATTTTTTGCAAATATTTGCTGTTAGAAAAATTTTCTGTTTGAACGGGGTGCGTCTTAAATTCAACATCATCAAGTTTAAGCAGAGTTAACTGTTCGGGCTCGCGCGCGCAACATTGAGTATTGCCCGCGGGCAACACTCGATGCTGACCGGCAAATCGCGCCATTTTGCTGTAGGGGCCGATATGTTTTTGCAGAAGCCGTAAATCTTTTTGCAAACTGAAAAATTCGGAAACAAATTCGGCGCTTAAAGAACGCGCCGATTCACTTTTTTTAGAAACCATATTAAGGGGCGAGGTAAATTCCTGGCTGGCAATACCGGCATGCGGCTCCCGTATGAAATCGATGGAAACATTTTCATTTCCGTCTATTCCCTTATTCGCGCGAATAAGGGAAGGATTAGAATACCAGTGGTAGCGCCTTGCTGTTTGATTATCTATGTTCATCCCCTGCTGAATCACCGACCATGAGCCGTTTTTGGTAAACATAAAAGAATGATGATAAATCTGGTAGCCGTCTTGAATCAACGAGGAATCGACTTTAGCTGACATGCGCGAAGCATATACTAAGTTTTCCGCGTCAGTCCGCGTCAAATCCGCTTTGTCAGCATGGAAAAGAATTTCATCCGGAGTTTTTCGCGAAGTTTTCCCTTTGCCTCCGCAAATAAAAATTCCAAGTTCTTGTTCCTCGCCACGTATTGCCTCTTTCAATGCCGCGGTAAGAATGGTGGTCAAGCCCGATGCGTTCCAATCAAATGCCAAAACAGTTCCCAAGGACTGGAACCATACCGGGTCAGAAAGCCGCCGCAAAAATTCATCAGGGCCGTATTCCAAAATAATGACCCGCGTCATTTCTCTTCCTAATCTAACCATCCGCTCAAAAAGCCATCTTGGACATCGGCCATAATCTAATGTAAATGTAGCGATTCCCCTGTCCAAATTTAAAAAAACGAAATTCTAACCAGTTAATATCAGTTAGTATCTTAATATCCATAAATATCAGATACTCATGGATATTTGCTCGCTTCGCTCGCGATACTCATAGATACTAGTTGTTCTAATTTCGGATTTAATTTTAATCTGTCATAAACCTTGTGAAGAGGCCTTTTCGCAAGGCCATTCGATACATAACAAAAAGAACAGCAATAGCAGCAAAAAAGAAAAAAAACGAGAGGGCAAATCCGATTGCCAGGCTCAACGCATTGAATGTTCCCTTATGCACTACCTCCCGCATTCCTTCAAATACATACGATATGGGAATCGCATAAGAGATTGGCCTTAAAAATGTCGGAAGGGCTTCCAGGGGATAAAAGATGGCCGAGAACGGCATAATAATCGTGGGGATGGACCAAACAAGAATTTCAACCGACGGGCCAAATCGTAAAATTACCGCAGTGGTAAAAATGCCGAGCGCCCAGCCGGAAATAAAAAGTATAAAGATGAAAGGAATAAGAAGGAATCCGAATTGAAAGATTGAATAGGAGAAAAAAAACCAGGCGGCCAGCACCATGGCGCCGATGGCAAGGAATGTTTGCATAATGCTTACCGCCAACAGCCCCGCTATATACTCGCCGACCCTAAGAGGAGAGGCAAAAAGATTAATAAGATTTCTTGACCATATGTCCTCAAGAAATGAAATCGTAATGCCGTTCATAACTCTGGTAAAAAAGTTCCAAAAAATAACCGTTCCGAGAATAACAGTGATAAATCCAAATTTTTCTCCGCCGATAGCATAAAGATATTTTGTTATAATCCCCCAAAGAGTAAGCTCGAGAAGAGACCAATAAAAAATCTGCATGATGCGGCTGGGACTTCGTTTAAGGAGAAAAAACTGGCGTAAAAAAATTGCGTAGATTCGTTTTGACGACATTGATATCCTGAAACATGAAACATAAAACATAAAAAGGTTTTAATGCTGTCACATTCACATGTTACAGGTTACATGTTTTAGGTTACATGATTTATGGATAACGGCTCTCGGGCAATCATAATGAATAATTCCTCTAAATTTTTCTTGCCGTATCGGACGGGAAGTTCTTTAGGATGCCCTTCAAGAAGAATTTTCCCGCGGGAAAGAAACAAAACCCGGCCGCACACTTTTTCAATTTCACACATATCATGCGATGTCCAAAGTACGGAAGCGCCGTTCTCTTTGGCATAATTCATAATTCGGGAACGAACCTGTTCGGAAGTGCTGGGGTCAAGAGACGCGGTCGGTTCATCCAAAAGAAGCAATTCGGGATTATTAATAAGCGCCTTGGCCAAAACCAGGCGGGACTGTTCTCCGGAAGAAAGAAAGCCGGTTTTTTTGTCTGTAAATTCATACAAACCAAAATCAGCAATAATATTTTTTACCGCTTCTCTTGGATTGGGGGAATCATAAAGCATGGCGTAAATCAAAAGATTTTCTTTAACCTTAAGATTACCCGGAAGCTGGGCATAAGCGGCGGCAAAATTCATTCGGGAAAGAATCTCGCTTTTATTTTTGGAAAAATCTTTGCCAAAAACCTTAATGCTTCCTCCGTCTTTTTCAAGCAAACCGGCAATCATATTTATGATGGTGGTTTTTCCGGCGCCATTCGGCCCCAAAAGACCTAAAATCTCGCCCTTTTGAATGGAAAACGAAACTCCGTCCACGGCCCTTAAAAAACCGTAGGTTTTGCTTAGGTTATCAACTTCCAATATTTTTTCAATTCCGGATTGCGTCATACTTATATTATATTATACATCATATCTCCAAAAGTAAGTATTTATAAATGCTGGCAAAAAACCTAGCCGGAAATTAAAAAACCGGGTTTTGCTTGAAGCAAAACCCGATCTTGTTTATTCCAAATCTAAATCTAAACTACGGAAATATCAATCTTTCTCGTGCCCAACTGATTTTTGGAATTCTCCATTTTTCTTAAAAAAAGTTCAATCTGGTCAAACCGATATACCCGGTAATTATTAATCGGATTCCGGTAGGCCGTGAGCATACCTCTTTTATCCCAATTACGAAGCGTTAAAGGGGTAACACCCAAGAGTTTTGAAGCTTGCAATATTGTTACGTATTTCTTTTCCATAAGCAGTATATCAAGGTTTAGCAATTTTTTATAACTTTAATCAGCTTAAACCTTAATAAATATTAAGTCAAAAAAGTTATGCACAATACATACAAAGGACCCGCTCTTTTATTAATAATACTTGATATTGTCAAAGAAAATTTACTATTTCGAGTAAAATTCATTAAGTTTTGCTCTGGTTGCCGGACCAACATTTCCCAGCTGGGAAATGCCGTATTTTTCCTGAAATTTTTTAACCCCTAAAACCGTAAGATTATAGTAATTGCCCGTTACCGGTCCTGAATAAACGC